>OLZQ01000270.1_pt1 | contig 31638 bp, 30 predicted proteins | sample 1644511 | NCBI WGS metagenome assembly OLZQ01 (sample SAMEA103958132, study PRJEB25191) | human gut metagenome | biome: human-associated habitat [ENVO:00009003]; feature: intestine environment [ENVO:2100002]; material: feces | place: Germany | collected 2013/2015 | reverse complement strand
CTGAACCGCTCTTCCGATCTCTAAGGTACCGCCGATGAGGATCACGAGACCAATAATGAATGTTGTCATAATCTCATACTCCTTTTACCGGTTATTTATCCAGAATTCCCGGACAACTCTGGATTTGATTGCACTAGTATAGCAGAAAATTCATATTATGCACGTTAAGAAAAAACTGTTGTGCATAAATTATTCATAAATAAATCGACAACATCTGACAATTAAAAACAGGATCTTGCAAAAGTAGTCACAGCAGGAAACTATGCCATTTGTTTGTGAAAAGTCAAACATTAGCAGAAGTTAACTCAAAAGAAACAGGAGGCATGGCCTTTGCCATGCCTCTCAGCTATTGGAAATGGTACCGTTACCGGTATTGTTACCGTCGTCGATGTTTTTTTATCGTGAAGCCGAATACCAGACCGCACAGTCCGCCCACAATATGTGTCAGCTGGGATACATTATCTGAAGTGGTCAGACCGTCCAGCAGCTCTCCGCCCAGATAGAAGATGACCACAAGGAGCAATGTAATGGGGATGCCCTCTTTGCCCATTTCGGTGAAGGAGGACAGGACGATCATCATAAATACCACACCGCTGGCGCCCAGCAGCACCGTGTTGGGGAAAAAGATAAACTGTACCAGACCTGTTACCAGCGCCGTGGCTGCGATGTATAGCGCCGTGGTTCTGTGGCCATACTTTTCTTCGATACCGGGTCCCACCAGCAGCAGAAGCAGCATATTGCCCATGTAATGCTCGTAGTTCGCATGACCCAGCACATGGCCAAAAAAGCGTACATAGGTCAGTGGATCGGACAGGGAGGAGCGGTATACGCTGAAATACCGATAGGTCGTGGCGCCGTCCGTCCAGCCGCCCAGCAGCAGCGCCGCCAGCGACAGCAGCGCAAAGCTCAGGATCACCGGCGCGTTGAGCCGGATCACAATGCGTCGTTTCAATGGAAATTCCTCTTTTCAAATCGTGGTACCATCGAATAACAAGGGCTCTTGTCATTCGATGGTAAAGCTATTATAATAGATTTATCGAAATTTGTAAACGGGAGGTTTGCCCGATGAGAAAAGCGAAGCGTTGGGTAAAAGTACTGGTAGGTATCCTGTTGGCAGTGGTGTTGCTGGTCGGCGCATACGTGGCCTATGTGTTCCTTGACTATCACCGCATCGGCGATCAGGAGCTGGCGGCACAGGGGGAGGGCGGAGCGACCGCTCTTGATACCGCCGCATCCTATTCCATCCTGTCTTACAATATCGGCTTCGGCGCGTACGAGGACGACTACGGCTTTTTTATGGATGGCGGCACGGAGTCCTGGGCGTGGAGCGAGGAACGTCTGACGGAAAATCTGAATCACATTGCCGATTTTCTGAAAGGACAGGCTGACTTCTGTCTCGTACAGGAGGTGGACATTGACTCTACCCGCAGCTATCACGTGGATGAGCGGGAACCGCTCTGTGACGCACGGGAAGGGGACAGCTACGTTTTTGCACAGAATTATGATTCGCCTTTTTTGATGTATCCGCTGACGCAGCCCCACGGTGCGTCCCGTTCCGGCCTGCTGACGTTCTCTCCGGTGACGATCACCTCCGCAAATCGTGTAGAGCTGCCGGTGGAGACCGGTGTGATGAAACTATTGGATCTGGATCGGTGCTATTCCGTCAGCCGGATCCCTACAAATGGCAGTAAAGAGCTTATCCTTTACAACCTGCATCTTTCCGCCTATACCTCCGATGGCACGATCGCGACGCAGCAGCTGAAGCTGCTGCTGGCGGACATGCAGGCGGAATACGAGGCGGGCAACTGGTGCGTGGCTGGCGGAGACTTCAACAAGGATCTTCTGGGTGACTCCGCCTACTATTTTGGCGAGGCGGATCAGGCGTATTCCTGGGCACAGCCCATCCCGGAGGGCACATTTGATAACTATGATATCTCACTGGTGGCTCCGCTGGATGAATCCGCTCCCGTCCCCAGCTGCCGCAACGCGGACAGTGCCTATCACGAGGGACAATACGTCCTGACAGTGGATGGCTTTCTGGTATCGAAGAATGTGATGGTAGAAAACGCCGCCGTGGTGGACACCGGCTTCCAGTGGTCGGATCATAATCCGGTCATAATGACCTTTACGCTGCGCTGAAAGCACGGCATATACAGGCGGTGGAGGATACGTAAAGGGGGGATGATCCCCATGGGTGATATATACTGAAGGACGCGCCATGCGCGTCCTTTTCTTTTTCTTGAAATATTGTAAAGGGAGGGTCACATAAATGAATATAGCAGAAGAGACTCTGCGAAAGTATAGAATTCGGTTGATAGAGCAGGAGAAGAGTACCCATACGATCGAAAAATATATGCGCGATATCCAGTCCTTTATCGCTTTTCTGACTGACGTGGAACCGCCGCTTTCAAAAATGCAGGTGATCGCCTATAAGGAAGCATTGAAGACGCGCTATGCTACCAGCAGTGTCAATTCCATGCTGACGCCAGTCAATGATTACCTTCGATTTTTGGGGCAGGAGCAGTGTCGTGTCAGGCTGGTGAAATGTCAGCGTCAGATATTCAAAGAAGCCAACCGCGAATTGACAAAGGAGGAATACATGCGCCTGCTGAGCGCCTCACAGAAAAATCATGATGAGCGTTTGTACCTGCTGATAAAGACCATCTGCGCGACAGGAATAAGAATATCAGAGTTACCTTATGTTACGGTAGAGGCTGCCGCACAGGGACATGCGATGATCTATTGCAAGAATAAACAGCGCTGTATCCTGCTGCCGCAAAAAATTTGTCGTGAGCTTACGGACTACGCTAAAGCTCACGACATTACTGCGGGATATATTTTTCGGACGAAATCGGGACGGCCTGTGGATCGCTCCAATGCTTGGCACGCAATGAAGCGGCTGGGAAGGGAAGCGGGGGTTCCGGAAGACAAGATATTTCCGCATAACCTGCGCCATCTGTTTGCCAGAACCTTCTACGATACAGAAAAAGATATCGTTCGTTTGGCGGACATTTTGGGACACAGCAGCATTGATACTACTCGCATCTATACAGCCGCCAGCGGCGCCGAGTGCATGCGGCAGATCGACGAATTGGGCCTATAACCGACGGCATCGCAGCGAACGGTGACGCGGGATTTACCGCCGTAGGCCATCAACCAGAACGGCGGTCATCTGTGGGGAGGGGTGATTGGCGGGAACGTCCTTTCGTTCCCGCCAATCTCTTCCACCAGCTATCGCGCCCGAAAATGCGCAAAAAAATTTTGCAAAAACAACATAATCTGCATTATGTTGTTTTTACTTCTTGCAAAACGAATAGAAATATATATTGTATGCGGTAAAAAAATGAATGAAAGGTTCGTCTTGGCCTGCATGCCCAATATCATTACCGTAAAAATTGCTCAACACAGCGTTGATTAACACAGCTTATTTTAGCTAATATTTCTACTAAGATTATATTTTTATGAAGATTCCGGCTGAAACAACCAAAATTATAAGCAGATGGGGTTGACAAATGAAGAATCTTTCTGTAAACTTAATGAAAATGTGGGTATTCCAATGTCTTGACATCTGTATATTCATTGTATAAATATTTGCAAAGACCACATAATGCAGATTATGTGGTTGAGTGAAAACAACATAATGCAGATTTTGTTGTTTTTGCAAATTTTTTTTGCGCATTTTCGGGCGCGATAGGAGGAAGAACCAGTTGACAGATAAAGAGTTACATAAGCTGAATCGAAAAGAGCTGTTGGAGCTGATGCTGGATCAGAGCCGCCAGTTGGACGACCTGCGGGAGCAACTGCGGCAGGCGCAGGAACAGCTGGCAAGCCGGCAGCTGCTGTTGAACAAGGCCGGGTCTATCGCAGAGGCGTCCTTGCAGCTGAACCGGGTATTCGAGGCGGCGCAGGCGGCAGCGGAGCAGTATCTGGAAAACGTGCAGACTCTCAGCGGCCGACAGACGGAGGTCTGCCAGCAGCTGGTAGATGAGAGCCAGCAAAAAGCCGATACGCTGCTGAACGAGACGCAGACCCGCTGCCAGATCATGGAAGCCGAGACGCAGGCCAGATGTCAGGCAATGGAAGCGGAAACGCAGGAGAAATGCCGGATTCTGGAGACTGAGACCCGTGAAAAATGCGAGACCATGACCTGGAAGGCGGAGGAACAGGCTAAACAGGCATGGCAGCAGGCGCAGGAAAAGATACAGCAGGTCATCGACCAGCACGACGCTCTGAAGGATCTGCTGAACATCATCAGCAAAGAGGCAACGGAAGCATGAAAGAGAATTTGACACAGCCGACTACGGCGCAGTTGGAAGCGGAGGTTGCCCGCGTCAGCTACCGTTCCCGTTTCGGCAGGGTGCTGCGCAGCACCATTTACGCGCTGGTCATCGTGGCGGCGGTGGCGGTGCTGATCGCCACACTGTGGCTGCCTATCCTGCAAATTTACGGAAGCTCCATGACCCCTACGCTGGAAGAGGGCGAGATCGTGGTGGCGGTAAAGGGCTCCCGTTTTCGCACCGGCGATGTGATCGCCTTCTACTACAACAACAAGATGCTGGTGAAGCGCGTGATCGCTTCTGCCGGACAGTGGGTGAATATCGACGAGGACGGCACGGTCTACGTAGACAACGTTAAGATCGACGAGCCGTATCTGACGGAAAAAGCCTTTGGCGACTGTGACCTGAAGCTGCCCTATCAGGTGCCGGACGGCCGGTTGTTCGTCATGGGCGACCACCGGGCCACCTCCGTGGACTCCCGTAACACGGTGGTAGGCTGCGTGGCGGAGGAACAGATCGTAGGAAAAATCGTGTTTTGCGTCTGGCCGATGGAACGGCTGGGACGCGTCAGCTAACAAGACAGAGGAGGAAATGATATGAAGAAAGGAATGCGTTCCAACGCAGACGGCGTTCTGGAGAAGAAGCGCCGCAGTCAGAAGTGGAAGCGACTGGCGGGCGTATTGGGCTGCCTGGTGGTGATCGTCACCGCCTACGTGCTGATGCGGCCCGCCGAGACGCTGGAGCGTGAGTTAATCTGCGGCATGGAGGAGCACCAGCACTCCGTGGAGCAGGGCTGCTACCAGGAGATAGCGGCGGAGCCTTCCCAGCCCATCTGCGGCATGAAGGAAGCAGGCCATGCGCACAGTGAGGAATGCTACAGCGAGGAGAGCGTGCTGACCTGCACGGAGCCGGAGGGCGGCGGGCACCAGCACGACAAGAGCTGTTATACCATGGAAACCACTTTGATTTGTGAGTTGCCGGAGGCCGAGGGTCACACCCACACGGCTGAGTGCTACCCCGCCGGGGACGCGGAAGCCGAGCCGGAGCTTGAGCTGGTCTGCGAGCTGCCGGAGCACACCCACACCGAGGATTGCTATGCCGACGACGCGGCTCAGCATGCTCAGGTGGAGGAAGTGGCGGCGCTGATCGATGCACTGCCCAGTGCGGAGGAAGTGGAAGCCAGACTGGAGGAACTGCTGGCAGCGGATGACGCCGAGGCTTACGATGCCTACTGCGCGGAGCTGGCCCGGCAGGTGGAGCAGGCCAACACGGCCTACGAAGCCCTGACCGACGAACAGAAGGCCCAGCTGAATATCGACAAGCTGACGGCGCTGTTTGTCTATCTCCCTGCAAAGGAAGGAACCTTTACACTGACTGCGCCCGCTACCGAAAGCGGCATTGTTGTGACCATTTCTGGCGAGACGGCGTCGTTGCCCTTCCCGGTGGAGGAGTTGACCCTGACCGCCGTCGAAGTGGAGGACGAGAACGCCAACGCACTGCGGGATGAAGCGCTGGAAAGCGAGGAACTGACGGCGGCGGAGAACTACATGCTGGACATCCGCCTGATGCACGGCGAAGAGGAAGTACAGCCCACCGGCCCCATCACGGTGACGTTCGCGGGTCTGCCGCTGGATGGCGGCGCGGATGTGGCGCTGGTCAACGATGTTGAGGACAACGCTGACACCGACGCGGAGCCTGTGGCGTATCAGACAAAAGAAATGGCCGCGCAGGCCGTAGCGGCCAACGCGGCGGATGATACGGATATGTCCGATGAAACAACAGACGACACAGCGGATGACGCAGGCGAGAGCTATGTGACCGGCCCCAAGGTCTACCAGATCGACGAGGGCACCCAGCAGGCCACAGAAATTGACGTGGCAGTAAACGAGGAAAATAATGTAGTGCTGGAAACTGAACAGCTTACTAATTTATATAGTGTATCCCTGCTGGCGGCCACGTCGCGGGCGACGGGAAATGTGAGTGATCTTTCGTCGTTAAATAAGCAATTAAGCAACGGAAAAAATGCAACGCTTTCAAAAAATATACTGATTGATTGCAGCAAATTTTCTACAACTTGGATAAATATGACCTATTTAGTCAAAGTGAAGGGGAGTCCCACATTAAACCTGAATGGCTATTCGATTACTCTTAAAAATAGCAACAAGGCAAATATGAAGGCGATTTTCCTAGTACAGCCTGGTGCGACACTAACAGTTACAGACAGTACGGTAGGGACATCAGAAACACTTACAGCTACCACAGTAACGGGTACGTTAAAACCTGCGTCATATTCTGCATCTACTCTGACCTACAGCCGTACAGAAAGCTCTGAAAATAATCAAACAAACCACACGACAAAAGAAGTACGTAAAGATTATAGGGTAACATTGGGCGGAGGTACGATTATTGGCGACCAGCGGGCAGGAAAGGGTGCATTCTACGTACAGGGAACCTTGAAAATGCAACGCGGCTACATTCGTAATTTTGGCGCAAGTAATGCAACAAAAATGCAAGAACCCCTTCCTGTCAGCGCCATTACTGTTGCCGGTGGTACTTTTACAATGTCAGGCGGCGTAGTGGCTGGAAATGCAAACAGAACTGGCGGAGCAATTAAATTAACCGGCAGCGCCACGATGAACATGAGCAACGGCTATATTGCCGGAAATACCGCAGGAACTTACGGCGGTGCAATTTACGTTTTAGGAGGTAGTGCACAACTCAATATAAGCGGCGGTGTAATTGCTGCGAACAAAAGTCTTGATGTTGGTGGAGCAATCGCAATGGCCGGAGGAACTTTTAATTTGACAGGCGGTGTTATCAGCGGTAATCAGGCTGCGAGACAGGGCGGCGCTGTATATTGTAGAACAAGATTTAATATGCAGGGTGGCTATATTACCAACAATAAAATTACTGTCGAAGCTGGCTATGTACTTGTAAAGTTTCAATGTGGCGGCGGCGGCGTATTCCTGGATCAGGGATCCAAATTCAACATGTATGGTGGATACATTACCTGCAATGTGTCCACCATGCGTGGTGGCGGTATTTGTACATACTACTTGGAAAACGATAAACTTCCAACTACCTCATATGCTGAAATCACAATAAACGGTGGCTTCATTTCATCCAATTGTGCTAGCGGACACGAGGGAGGCGGAATTAATTGTGATTCCGGTAGCAAGTGTACGATTGAGAAAAAGAATGCCCCTATATATATTTCTAACAATAGAATGCAAACTACTAAGGTATGGGGAGGCGGCGGAATTTATATTGGTCATACCGCCACACTGTATATTAAGAATAGTTTGTTGACAAAAAATTCTGCTGACGGATTGGGCGGTGGCTATGGCAGTTGTACAACGGCCGATAGCTTCTTCTATCTTAGTGACGGTACGGCAATTTTTGACAATACTGCAGGTGGAAAGGATCGTGGTGGTGACGCTGCTGACTACAAACTTCATGTTTATCCTAGTTCGGCCAGTAAGACTTCAATTAAAGGTGTTGGAGATCCTCCGGATGTTTTTGCGGGCGGTAAGACAAGATTATATGCCACTATGCTCGGTGGTGGAGATCCCCGCTGGCGTGGCAGTCGCGATGGTAATAGACTAACCTTGAATCAGGCGGATATCCTGTGTACATCAAATAAGGTCATGGGATTGAAATCCAACCCGAGTAATAATGCCAAAACGGCTGCTCGCAATGCAGCCGGTGTTTATATTACAGGTAACACATCTTCCATGCACGGTGCAGGTATTATGAGTAACGGTATTGTTTATTTCGGTACAGATACTTGGAGTGACAAGTATCTGCCAACGCGAGTAGCAATTACAGCAACAAAAGTCCTTCTTCAGGAGGATGGACAAGCGGAAACCCCTGTTTCTGCTGATATGTTCCAGTTTTCGATAGTCGATGCCAGCAATGGAAAAGTTGTCTCTACTGCTGCGACTGACAGTACTGGTTCGATTGCATTTGATTGGCTGTCGTTCTCAGAAGTTGGAACGCACACCTACCAAATCAAGGAAATAGTTACCCCATCAACTGCTGTGCAATACGATACTACCAGTTATACAATGACCGTCAAATTAGATGCAGCAAAGGAAATCATCAATACCCTTGGCGCAAAAACGGGTGTCCATTACTATCCTACGACAGTTACAATCATAAATGATTTAACCGGCGAGCAGGTATTCCGTTCAGAAAGAGTACATGATGAACCGACCATTATACTGCAAAAATCTGCTTCCGGCGGCGCGGCCTTTACCAATCGGCTGAAGAAAGAGGAATACTCGGTGAACGTCACCAAGGTGGACAGCAAAGAGGAAACCACTACTCTGTCTGGTGCGGAATTCAAGCTGGAGGTCAAAAACGGAACGGCTTACACTGCCGTCAGCGGCACATCCAGCGGTACGTCAGGCGTGTACACCTATGCGGCTTCCGGTACGTCCGACGCGGTGACGACCTTTGTCACCGCCGAAAACGGCAACCTGCAAATCGTGGGCCTGCCCGCCGGCGATTACAAACTGACGGAGACAAAGGCTCCGGAGGGCTACCTGATCGCTGAGGAATGGCAGACGGGTAAAGAGTTCAAGCTCAACAAAACAGGTGCCACCACCGGTGCCTACACCGTCACGGTGGCCGACCCGCCCGCCACGTATATATTCCAGTTCCTGAAGGTCAGCGAAGCCGACAAGACCAAGCCCGTTCCCAACGCGAAGTACAAGCTGCTGGACAGCACAGGCCAGGAGGTCAAGTTTACCAAAGCCGGTACGGAGTATCAGTACAGCACCAGCGGCACAGTTACCGAGCTTATCACGGACAAGGACGGCAGATTCCAGCTGACAGGCCTGCCGCGCGGCAGCTACACGCTGCGCGAGATCGAAGCGCCTGCCGGATTTGGCCTTGCGGACGATTATTCCTTCGAGCTTTCACCTGAAAAAACGGTGGATCAAGTGTTTACCTACACACAGGAGGAGCCTGTTGTATATGAGCTTCCCGAAACGGGCGGCGGTGGTGTAAAACCCTATGTTATCACCGGCGCGGCACTGTTGGTAGGCGCGGCATGCCTGGCGGCTTGCCGTGACAAGCGCAGAAAGGCGGGTGGTCGTACTTTCTGACAACTTTCCGCACAAAAATCGGCACATACCAAAACCACAAGGAAATTAAAAGGAGAAGAAATGAAACACATGAAAAAGCTCGTCACATTACTGCTGGCGCTCATCATGGCGCTGGCACTGGTGGTTCCTGCTTCGGCGTACACTGTGGATAATAAAACAGACCACGCCTACAAGGCCTACCAGATCTTTAGCGGTACACAGAGTACCGAAAGTAAACCAGCTCTGGGGGATGTCAAGTGGGGTAACGGCATCGAGAGTGCTAAATTTCTGCCAGCGCTGAAAGCGGACACGCGTTTCGGAACTGGCGACAAGAACATTTTTGCCGCTTGCACCACTGCCGCAGATGTGGCTGCTATTATGGCAAAGGAACAGGATAAGAGTGCTGTCGCCAAGGCGTTTGCCAATGTTGCCGCCCAACACCTGACGAATACTGCTGTTGCTATCGCCGCAAAGAAAACCTTCGACGTGGTGCTGAATCCCGGTTATTACCTGTTGGTTGACGTTACCACCCCTGGCAAGGGTGATGCCATGAACTCCGCACTGCTGCAGGTGACGGGAAAAGGTAACATCATCATTGAAAAGAAATACGATGCACCTAGCGTTGGTAAAAGCGTAAAAGACACCGACGGCGCATGGGGTGAGGCTGCCGACTGGTGTATCGGCTCCAATGTGCCTTTCCAGCTGATTGGTAAGCTGCCCAGCAACTACGCGGATTACGAAACCTATAAATATGTGTTCCACGATACGCTCGGCGCCGGTCTGCAGTACAACGGCGATGTGAAAGTTTATGTACGCAATGGAGAAAAAGATACGGAATTAACCACAGGTTTCACTGTGGCGCCCGATAAGGCGGCTACTGCCGGCGGAGGTTCTCTGACGATTACCTTTGATAACCTGAAAACCATTACGAGCATTACCTCTAGCAGCTCAATCGTGGTGAAGTACACGGCCAAGCTGCTCAATACCGCTGTGATCGGCCAGCCCGGCAACCCCAACGAGGTCTATCTGGAATATTCCAGCAATCCCAACTTCTCCGGCACTGGTACGCCTCCCACCAGTGAGACTCCCAAAGATACAGTTCTGGTGTTTACCTATCAGTTGGACATCAACAAGGTAGATGGTACAACTCCCACCAAGAAGCTGCAGAATGCCGAATTCAAGCTGAAGTGCGTTGCTGCTGAAAAAGAGGCCACCTGGAACGGCAAGTGGGTCACTGTTGACGCCAACAACAAAGTCACCGGTTGGGTAGATACGCAGGGTAAGGGTTCTACTCTGATCACTAACGCCAACGGTCTTGCCCAGGTTATCGGTTTGGATGCCGGTACATATGCGCTGTATGAAACCAAGGCTCCCGGTGGTTATAACAAGTTGAAGGATCCTATTAAGATCGTCATTACTGCTACACTGGATAAGACCGAAGATAATCCTGCCCTGACCGCTTTGACCATCAAGGTTGATGACAGTGCAGCGGAAGAGGGCGATGTGACTAAGGGTACCGTTTCCACCACTGTCACCAATAACTCCGGTGCGACGCTGCCTGAGACCGGCGGCGTGGGCACCACCCTGTTCTACATCATCGGCGGCGTGCTGATGGTGGGCGCGGCTGTGCTGCTGGTTACCCGCAAGCGCATGAACAACACCAAGTAACACTATCCCGATTCTCTCAATTACCCTACCCGTATGCTGCAGTGGGGGAGACGGTACGCCGTCTCCCCGCCGCGGCAAGGAGGCTCCTGAATGAAAAAGAAAAGCAGCTTTGTGACTGCCATCCTGATCGCCGCGCTTCTTGCCGGAGCGCTGCTGCTGTTGTATCCTACCGTCAGCGATTACTGGAACTCGTTCCACCAGTCCCGCGCCATCGCCAGCTATGCCGAGCAGGTGGCCGATCTGGACGATAACACATATGACCAGATTTGGGCGGATGCACGCGCTTACAATGAAACACTGGACAACAGCACAAGCCGCTTTGTCATGACCGAGGAGCAGAAGAAGATCTATGAAGCCCTGCTGAATATTGCGGACAACGGCGTCATGGGCTACATCGAGATTCCCAAAATAAAGTGTAACCTTCCCATCTATCATGGCACGGACGAGGCGGTTTTACAGATTGCTATCGGCCATGTGCAGGGCTCCTCGCTTCCTGCCGGCGGCGAGAGCACTCACTGTGTCCTGTCCGGCCACCGCGGTTTGCCCAGCGCCAAGCTGTTCTCCGATCTGGATCAGCTGACCGAGGGCGACGTATTCCTGCTGCGGGTGCTGGACGAGACACTGACCTACGAGGTGGATCAGATCCGCACTGTGCTGCCCGACGAACTGGACGACCTTGCCATTGAGGAGGGCAAGGAGTACTGCACACTTGTCACCTGCACGCCCTATGGCATCAACAGCCATCGCCTGCTGGTGCGGGGACATCGGGTAGAGAATCAGGCCAGCGCGTCCACCATCCGTGTGACGGCGGACGCCATGCAGATCGAACCGCTGCTGATTGCGCCGTTGGTAGCGGTACCCATGCTGCTGGTTCTGCTGGTCATGGTACTGATACCCCATCGAACAAAAAAGAAAGGGTGATGTAGGATGAAACGCATCACAGCCCTTTTTCTGAGCATTCTGTTGCTGCTGAGCCTGTGCGTGACGGCTCTTGGCCATGAAGCGCCGGATCTCACGAAAAAGGGAACAATCACTATCCAATGGAAATTTCAGGGCGATGCGCTGCCGGACGGCGCGCTGCGCGCCTATCGTGTTGGCACGCTAAAGGATACCGACGGCAACTTCAGCTTTGCGCCGCTGCCCGCCTATCAGGGCAAGGACTTGTCCGAAAAGAACCTGACGCCGGAGCTGGCGAAAGAACTGGCCGGAATGGTCAAGGCTTCCAGTGCCATTAAGCCCGCGTCGTTCAAAAGCGGCGTTGTGACCTTTGATAATCTGGAGCTGGGACTGTACCTGATCGTTCAGACGAAGAGCATTTCCGGCTACGAGAAGGTCGCACCGTTCCTGGTGTCCGTCCCTCTGTGGGACAAGGATCATTATCTGTACGAGATCAACGTTTCGGAGAAATTCGAGATCAAGAAGGAACCGCCTACCCCCGGAACGCCGGAAACGCCGGATCAGCCCGGTGATAAGCTGCCCCAAACTGGGCAGGTAAATTGGCCTATGCCGGTGCTGCTGATACTGGGACTGGCACTGATTGTGACTGGCACGGCGCTGAAGAGGAAGTCGAAGCATGCGCGGTAAGCTGGGGACGCTTCTGATCTGCGTGGGTGCTGCCATGGTGCTGGCTGCTGCTGCGCTATTCTCTTGGAACTGGCGTGAGAGCAACACGGCCGGTGAGCTGTCCGACGAGGTACTGCCGTTGCTGGTGGATGAAATCCGGGAACGAAAGGATGTTCCCGCCGATCCCTTCTCCCCGCAGATGACCGCCGTTCTGATTGATGGCTATGAGTACGTGGGCTTTCTCAGTCTGCCCACGCTGGAGCTTGAGCTGCCCGTCATGGCGGATTGGAGCGAGGCAAAGCTGAAGCTCTCGCCATGCCGGTACTACGGCTCGGTGAACGGTAATGACTTGGTGATCTGTGCTCACAACTACGCACGGCACTTCGGTCGTCTGACGGAGCTAAAGTCCGGAGATGACGTCCTGTTTACCGATCTGGACGGCAACGTAACCCACTATGCGGTGGCTGAGATTCAGGTGCTCGGCCCGGGTCAGGTGGAGGATATGACCTCCGGTGACTATCCGTTGACCTTGTTTACCTGCACCTACGGCGGTAAATCCCGCATCACTGTCCGCTGCGATGCCGTGGGTTAAAAAAGAATCATAAAAACCGTAAGCAGTTTTGCGCTGCTTACGGTTTTCATCGTTACATTTCCCGCTTGATACAGGCGATAGCGCTCTTTTCCAAGCGGCTTACCTGCGCCTGTGAAATACCAATCTCCGAGGAGACCTCCATTTGCGTTTTTCCCTGACAGAACCGCAGTGCCAGAATATTCCGCTGCCGCTTGTCCAGCCGTGCGATGGCGTCCTTGAGGCTGATCTGCTCCAGCCAGTGCTCGTCGCTGTTATTGCTGTCCCGCACCTGATCCATCACGCATACGTTGTCCCCGGCGTCGGAATATACCGGTTCGTACAGGCTGACAGGATCAACGATGGCGTCCATCGCCATCACCACTTCCTCACGGGGAATCCCCAGATTGGCGGCGATCTGCTCCACAGTCGGCTCCCGCTGGTTTTGCGACATCAGCTGCTCGCGGGCCTGCAGCACCCGGTAGGCAGTATCACGCATGCTGCGGCTGACGCGAATGGCGCTGTTGTCCCGCAGATACCGGCGTATTTCCCCTACGATCATCGGGACGCCGTAGGTGGAAAAACGCACTGGCTGGCGGATATCGAAGTTATCGATTGCCTTGATAAGTCCGATGCAGCCCACCTGAAACAGATCGTCCACATTTTCTCCCCGCCCCAGAAATCGCTGGATCACCGATAGCACCAGCCGCAGATTTCCGCAGATCAACTGCTCCCGTGCACTTTTGTCTCCCTCGCGGCAGCGCCGTAGCAACGCCATCATTTCGTCATTTTTCAGCACCTTCAGATCTGCCGTGTTGATGCCGCAGATCTCCACCTTTCCCCGCATGAGCGCGCCTCCGTCTGTTCGTTTGCTTCCAGTATTTCCGGGGGAGATGGCTGTTATTCTCCGACGCGAAAAGAGTGTGGAATCGACGGAATAGGACAGCCCGGCCAGTGCATATAGTGCCCTTGAGGTGGGAAATATGCTTGTGAGATTTTGCCAGCTGCGGCGTAAGGAGGTCATCAATCTTTGCGACGGCTGTCGCCTTGGCTACGTGGGGGATCTGGAGATATGCCTTCCGGAGGGAACGGTGAAGGCCATCATCGTATTTGGTCCCTGCCGGTTTTTCGGATTGTTCGGCAGGGGAGAGGATTACTACATCCCGTGGGACTGTGTGCAGAAGTTCGGGGACGATATCGTGCTGATCGACAAGCCCTTCCAGCGGCGGGACGGCCCGCCCAACCAGAAAAAGCGGCGAAAATTCTGAAATATGCCTCGCCGCAGGGAAAAATAGTAGAAAAAATGAGGAAAAATACCTTGCAATCGTGATACGAGTGTGGTATCATATATAGGTCGGAATCCGCACAGCTTTTGATCGCCGGCCGGTGCTCTTTACGGAGGGTTAGCCGGTGAGATGACGGAGCTGGAGGTACAAAACTAAACATTAAAGGAGAAACACAAAATGGCAAACGTCGTATCCATGAAGTCCCTGCTGGAAGCAGGCGTCCACTTCGGTCACCAGACCCGTCGCTGGAACCCCAAGATGGCTCCCTATATCTACACGGAGCGCAACGGCATCTATATCATCGACCTGCAGAAGACCGTGAAGAAGCTGGAGGAGGCTTATAACTTCGTCCGTCAGCTCAGCGAGAACGGCCAGTCCCTGCTGTTCGTGGGCACCAAGAAGCAGGCTCAGGAAGCCATCAAGGACGAGGCTGCCCGCTGCGGTCAGTACTACGTCAACGCCCGTTGGCTGGGCGGCATGATGACCAACTTCAAGACCATGCGCACCCGTATCGACCGTCTGAACCAGCTGAAGACCATGCAGACCGACGGCACCTTCGACATGCTGCCCAAGAAGGAAGTTATCAAGCATCTGGGCGAGATCGAGAAGCTGGAGAAGTATCTGGGCGGCGTGAAGGAAATGAAGAAGCTACCCGGCGCCCTGTTCATCGTTGACACCCGCAAGGAGCGCAACGCCATCGCCGAGGCACATCGTCTGGGCATTCCCGTTGTGGCTATCGCCGATACCAACTGCGACCCCGACGAGATCGATTATCCCATCCCCGGCAACGATGACGCTATCCGCGCCATCCGCCTGATCGCTTCCATCATGGCCAACGCCATGATCGAGGGCCGTCAGGGCGAGCAGATGGAAGAAGCTGCCGCCGAGGAAGCCAAGGCCGAGTAAATCAATTTCGATAAACACCGCGTAAACTGACGGGGCAGGGAAGTGTCCCTGCCCCGTTTTCATTACACTATAATATAACGGAGGATATAATCATGGCTTTTACTGCTGCTGATGTAAAGACCCTGCGCGAGATGACCAGCGTGGGTATGATGGACTGCAAAAAGGCGCTGGTCGAGTGCGACGGCGATATGGACAAGGCTGTTGAGTGGCTGCGCGAGAAGGGCCTGGCCAAGGCTGCCAAGAAGGCTGGCCGTATTGCTGCCGAGGGTATGTCCTATGCGCTGACCGAGAACGGCGTGGGCGCTCTGGTGGAAGTGAACTGCGAGACCGACTTCTGCGCCAAGTCCGACCTGTTCGTGGCTTTCGTCAAGGATATCGCCAAGGCTGTTGCCGAGAACGATCCCGCTGACGTGGACGCCCTGATGAACAGCAAGTATCCCGGCTCCGAGCTGACCGTTTCCGAGACCATGCCTGAGAAGGTCATGTCCATCGGCGAGAACCTGCAGGTGCGCCGTTTTGTCCGCTTCGCCGAGAACACCAGCGTGGGTTATGTCCATGCCGGCGGCAAGATCGGCGTGCTGGTGAATCTGGCTGTCGAGGGCGGCATCGACGCTACCGAGATCGGCAAAAACATTGCCATGCAGATCGCTGCTCTGAATCCCCGCTTCTGGGATAAGTCTCAGGTCACTGAGGATGTGCTGGCCGAGGAGAAGAAGATCGCTCTGGCGCTGATGGACACCGATCCCAAGATGGCCAACAAGCCCGCTCAGGTGAAGGAAAAGATCGTCATGGGCAAGATGAACAAGTTCTACGAGGAGAACTGCCTGATGCAGATGGAGTTCGTCCGCGGCGATATCTTCCAGGGCACTGTGGAGAAGTACGTGGCCGACGCCGCCAAGAAGCTGGGCGGCAGCGTCAAGTTCGTGGATGCCGTTCGCTATCAGACCGGCGAGGGTATCGAGAAGAAGCAGGAGGACTTCGCTGCTGAGGTCGCTGCTCAGATGAGCATGGGCAAGTAATTGCGATACAACCAATAAAAAAACATCCGTGAGCAAAAACTCACGGATGTTTTTTTATTATTGTTTTACAGATCTCCGGACGCCACGTCCACGTCCGCGTAATCCGCCATATCTTCGCCCCTGGCACGCAGCGACTTGAACCACTCTGTCTTTTTATAGAACCAGTCCAGCAGTTTCTGGTCAAGATTCCAATAATACACCGCAGCCACGACACCGGCGATAGCCGCCAGAATGGCAAACACTTTGAGAATGATCTTTCCGACCTTACACATGGGCTTTTCCTCCTGTCGATCGTAATGTTGTCCTTGCCGGCAGACACCTGTCTGTCTATTGATGGCCTTATTGTATCACACCCCACAGCCGATTGCAATATTTTGCCGCCACTTCTTCCTGCGTCACCGCAGGGCTGGTCTTTTCATAAGATGAGATAGAACCTTAGCAGGGAGGAGGGAACCACATGAGAGGAAACGGTGAGCGGTGTCTTGGCATTTGTGCGCTGGCGCTGGGGCTGGGCATTTTCATTGCCGCCGTGTTTCCGGTAGGCTGTTTGATGTTTCTGGTGGCCTTCCTGCTAATCGGCTGTGGTATCGCATGTTTGAAAAGGAGGTAGTTATATGAAGATCATTGTCTGGAAAGCGCCAAAATTCCTGCGGGGTATTCTGCGGGGCATTTTCGGAATGAAGGAATAAACGGAGCGTGGCCCTCATACAGTGGACTAACAATACCGATTGAGAGGGCTGGACATATGGAATTGGGCTTGCAATTTGAAGATATTCTCTGCTATGAAGCGACGGCGGCGATCTCCTCCGCACACGAGGAATCATTGGAGACGGCCATCCCGGAGTACTGTCCCGATATCGCCCGGATCGTCGAGGCAACAGGCCGCCTGACGATTCGGGAAAAGCAGCTGAACGAGGAGCGCTGCACCATCTCCGGCAGCGTGAAGGTCACGGTGCTCTATACCTCAGAGGAGGCGACAGGACTGCGGAGTCTCACCATGTCGGTGCCGTTTTCCTGCGTGATGGACGACCGCACCTTGACACGGTGCGGAACGGTCTGCGCCGAAGGCCGTGTGCTGCTGACGGAGGCTCGGGCCGTCACCTCACGTAAGCTGTACATCAAGGTTTTGCCGGAGATCACAGCGGTAGGCTACCGTGGGGTCAAGCGCCGCCTTTGTACCGGCACGCAGGAGGAGTCGACGATCCGGACGCAGTGCCGAAATGTAGAGCTAAGTCTTTTGACAGCAATATCTGAAAAGGGATTTTCCTTTACGGATGATGTGCTGCTTGACGACGGCTGTCTGCCGGAGGATCTGCTGCTTCATCGGATGTGTCCGTCCATATCGTCGGCGCAGCGTCTGGGCAATAAGCTGATGATAAAGGGCGATATGTGGTTCCACGCCATCTATCGGGGCGAGGATCAGGGGCTGCGGCAGTATTGCGGCTCGCTGCCCTTCTCACAGATATTGGATGTGGCGGAGCTGCCGGAGAACGCGGAATATATCCTGTGTCCGCAGATCGGCGAGTGTGACGCCCGCATTTTACGTACCGACAGCGGAAACGGCTTTGGGCTGACGGCACATGTGGATGTCTGCATCAAGGCCTATCAGCAGCGCATGGTCAATTATCTGGCCGATATTTACAGCACCCGCTGCGACACATCGGTGGAGCGGCAGGAGGTGGCGATCCCACTGGCCGCACCGGCCCGTACCGTCTCACAGGACGCTCAGCTCCGCCTGGAGTTTGACGGTAGTCAGCCGTTCATCAGCGTAACGGCGGTGGATTGCTCCCCGGTGGAGGTGGCCGCTGAGGAAGCGCGTACAGCGCTGCGGGCAACGCTGCATGTGCGTCTGCTCTATCTGGATGAATCCGGCGCGCCGGTCAGCACCGAGCGTACCCTGGAGGTGGGCGCGGAGACCGGCGAGGTCGGCGGGACGGTCACGGCGTCCTGCTGCCAGACAACGATGCAATTCTCCGGCGGTGCGTGTCAGGTGCGTATCCCGGTCGACTTCTCCATCGGCTGCGAGGGGGAGAAAATCATCAGCGGCATCACCGCCGTGGCGCTGACGGATATGGCTGCCGCGCCCGGCCCAAGTCTGATCCTGTGCCGCATGGGGTGTGAGGAAACGCTCTGGGATATTGCCAAGCGGTATCACACGGACGAGGACGCTATACGCGCCGCCAATCAGCTGGAAAATGACGAGGACGCGGCAAAGTATATGCTGCTGATCCCGAGAATACGCTAAGAAAAAAATCCCGGAAAATCCGGGATTTTTTCTTACCGTTCCACAACCCCTGCCATGGCGCTGCGGTTGATGGGGTGGCGCTGCAAAAGCGCGGTGTCGCAGCTGCGCAGCGCTATTTTTGTCCATGCGGTGGAGTCGAAGGGCTGCAAATACATGGCCTGCTGCTCCGGCGCGTACATCACGCAGTACTGGGTATAGCCGTCACTGCGTCCAGCAGGCATGCCGTGTTCGTCCAGCCGACGGTAATGGTACACGCCGCGGCTGTGAGGCTCGAAAACGCTGTGCAGCAGGCCGCTGCCCAGCGGCAGCATCTGCGCATCGTCGATCCACTGTCCGTCGTGATTCAGCGCCTTCAGTACTGCCAGACGGACAAATCGGTCATAGGGTGCGTAGGAGGCGGGCAGCACGCCGCTCTGCGTCATGTGGAGCGCGCTTGGGTCGGCTACCAGCCGAACGCCCTCCCACGCGGGCTGACAGATGGGACAATCATCGCCGCCGTGGTGCAGCTCCGGCGACTGGGAGAGAAACCACCGCAGGTTGTCCAACTGCCGGGGATAGGGAGGGGAATTCGTCATCACGCCGATGCTGTCTTCCCGATAGCAGGTGAGCCGCCCCGGCTGCGCGGGATCGGCGGCTTCCAGCACCGCGGTGTTCCCAGCAGCGTCCAGAAAGAAATAGTGCATGGTGGCGGGCAGAAAGCCGGTTTCTGCCGGAATGTCCGTGATCCGGATATCTTTCGCCGCCTGGCAGACCTCCGTTACGTTGCGGCAGGTGGCCAGCAGCGCCGTAACAAGCTCCATGCCCATGACGCCGCTGGAGCCTGCCTCCGCTGCCGTGACGCTGGTGCCTTCCTCCAGCAGGAGCAGGCCGCCTACAAGGCCCTCGCTGTTGACGCCGTCCAGCAGCCAGCTGTCCACCGTGCAATAGGACATGCCCAACAGGGCATAGCGGGTGCGCAGCGTTCCGTTGGCCGCCGTGATAGCATAGTCGGCAGGAAACGACACCGCGTGGGCGCCGGCATCCCAGATGCTGGTATTCAGGTCGCAGGTGCGGAACCAGTAGGGCCGTCCCTGTTTTGACGTCAGCTTCATGCAGGAGCAGCTGGCCGGAAAATCGGAAAGTGTGATGTGGTTCGTCATAGGCAATATCCTCCCTTGTTGATAGAAACTATATGCTTCAGTATGCCCCGCAGACGGCGGTATATGAACGATCTGCCCAGCGGTTATTACCGCCGGGCAGATTTACATGTATCGATTTACCGCAAAAAGCCGACGCCTTTCATAATGATCTCACCCGCCAGCTGCGCCATTTCCTCCGGCGATTCCTTTGCTCCCTCGTTGAGCCATGTCAGCGAGAGATTCAGGTTGCCGGACACGATAAACGCGCAGAAATACTCCAATTTCTGCCGGTTTTCGGGATAGAACCGCGAAAGAAAGTCATAGAGAAAATCGTCGTGCAGAATACCACAGATCCGCTGGCGATAGGCAATGTCGCCGTTCGTTCCCAGCAGCACCTTGCAGATATCGGCGTTATCCAGCATAAAGCCGTAGAGATCCGTCAGGAAAGGATAAGAGTCGATCTCGGTATTTCTGGCGTGAAGGCAGCACATTTCGGACAGGCGATCCGCCATCTCGTCCTCCAGCTGCTGCAAAAGATCGGACACGTCCTTATAGTGGATGTAAAATGTGCCGCGGTTAATATCCGCACGTTCCGCCAGCTCCCGAACAGAAATATGCTTCTGCGGCTTCTCGCACATCAGCTCCATGAGAGCCAGGCGCAGCTGCCGTTTCGTTTTCTTCACTCTGCGGTCAACGTTTTCTCCCGGCATAGTCAGCGCTCCCTTCTATACTATAAACAATTTGCATAGTATATTTTACCATACAGCCCGGCTGGTATTCAACAGGTTTCGACAATATGGTAAGAAATTTTTTGCATAGAACAGGGCACGGCCACATAGACATGAAATAAAACCAGCAGCGGAGGGCGGTACTATGAATCAATCCACATGCATCTATCAGGACATGGCGGCACGAACCCAGAACAGCATTTATATCGGCGTTGTAGGGCCGGTCAGAACCGGAAAATCTACCTTTATCAAGCGGTTTATGGAAACGCAGGTGATCCCCCATATCGACAACGTGTACCGCCGGGACAGAGCCACCGACGAGCTGCCCCAGAGCGGATCGGGGCGCACCATCATGACGGCGGAGCCAAAATTTGTTCCAGAAGAAGCGGTAGAGGTACATCTTGACGAAGGCGTCAGCTTTTCCGTGCGGATGATCGACTGCGTGGGGTACATGGTGCCCGGCGCGGTGGGACAGTTTGAGGATCTGGCGCCGCGTATGGTGATGACGCCGTGGTACGACTACGAGATCCCCATGACGGAAGCCGCGGAGATCGGCACGCGGAAGGTCATCACCGATCATTCCACCGTGGGCATCGTCATCACCACAGACGGCACCGTGACGGACATTCCCCGACAGGATTATCAGGAGGCGGAGGAACGGGTCATCCGGGAGCTTCAGGAGATCGGCAAGCCCTTCGTCGTGCTGCTGAACTCCAGCGATCCCACCGGAGAGCGGGCCTGCGCCATCTCCACCGAGATCAGCGGCAAATACAACGTAAAATGCATTCCCGTCAACTGCCTGACGCTGGACGAGACGGCCATCACCGCGCTGATGCGCAGCCTGCTGTTTGAGTTCCCGCTTCAGGAGCTGGACTTGTATCTTCCCAGCTGGGTGGAGGCGCTGCCGCTGGAGCATCCCATCAAAAGCAGCGTTTATCAGACCGTGCGGGAGGAGGCCCGTCAGTTGACCCGTATCCGGGAATTGGACGGTGCGCTGGATGGTATGCGGGGCTGCGACTCGATTCAGGGCACGGTTATTCGCAGCGTTGATCTGGGAACCGGCGTGGCGCAGGCGGAGCTGCAATTGCCCCGCAGTCTGTTCTATGACACCTTGAGCCAGCGGTCGGGCCTGACGGTCACGGACGACGGCGACCTGATGGAGCTGTTGACCGAGCTGGGCAAGGCGCGGCAGGAATATGACAAGGTGGCGGCCGCCCTGAAGTCGGCGCGTGAGAATGGCTACGGCATCGTCATGCCCAGCGTGGAGGAGCTGGATCTGGAGGATCCGGAGATCGTAAAGCAGGGAGGACGCTACGGCGTCCGCATGAAGGCCAGCGCGCCGTCTATCCACATGATCCGGGCGGACATTGAGACGACCGTTTCGCCCATCGTGGGGAACGAGAAGCAGTCGGAGGACATGGTGAACTATCTGCTGCAGGAGTTCGAGGGGGATACCAGCAAGATCTGGAACTCCAATATCTTCGGCCGAAGCTTCCACGAGATCGTGGGGGAGGACTTGCAGGCAAAGCTGAAGCGTATGCCAGCCGAAGCACAGGTCAAACTGCGTCAGGCGCTGGAGCGTATCATCAACGAAGGCGGCGGTGGTCTGATCTGCATCATCCTATAAAAGCGAAAGGCGGGCACAGCCCGCCTTTTGCTTTTATAGTTGCCGTCACGGCTGCATGGGGAGCCGCACTGTAAAGCGGCAGCCCGCTTCCGGCAGATTCTCAACGGAAACTGTTCCGCCGCTGAATTCCACGATCTGCTTGACCAGCGCCAGTCCCAGACCGTTGCCGCTCATTTCGCGGGAGCTGTCGCTCTGGTAGAACTTATGGAAGATCCGCTTCTGCTCCTCCGGCGCTACGCCGGGGCCGTTGTCATCAATGGTGAACACCGCCTCATCGCCGGTTTGCCGTAGACGCAGGCAGATCATGCCGCCATGCGGATCGAATTTAATGGCGTTGTCAATGAGATTGCTCCAGACATGGAGCAGCAGGCTTTCATAGCCGCTGTACGTTACCTTGTCCAACTCCACATCAAAGTCGATGTTTTTCTCCGTCCATTTCTGTTCCAGTGCCACAATGGCCTGCCGTATCTGCTCGTCAAGACGGTATGCCGTGCGCTGCGGCCGGATAGACTGGTTGTTGATCTTGGACAGCAGCAGGATGTTGCCCGTCAACGTGGACAGCCGCCTAGTGTTGAACAGGATTTTTTCAATGTATGTCTCCTGCTCCTCCGGGGACTTGTGGTGATCCTGCAGGAGAGAGGCGTACCCCTCAATGGCGTTGATGGGCGTCTTGAATTCGTGGGACACGCTGGAAATGAAATCAGTTTGCAGTGTCTCGGTGTTTCCCAGCTCCTTGACCATCCGATTGAAGCTTTCATAAATATCCCGCACTTCCTTCAGCTTGCTGTCGCTCTGCATGGTCACATGAAAATTTCCGCCCGCGACCTCCTTCATGGCTTTCCCCAGACGGGTGATGGGGTCGATGAAGGAATGGGTAATATAGTTGGTGACAGCGCCGCCCACCACAACGCTGAACAGTATTGCCCAGACGAAGATGGGAATGTCCATTGTAACGCCCAGCCAGCGCTTCAGGAGCCAGCCCGCCAATTCGGACAGCAGCACCACGGCGATAAACTCTGCCATGCAGATCAGAAAAAATTTGACCCGCAGCGTTACCTTGGGCGCGATCTCTTTTTTCATAGCTTTACCACCTTATAGCCGACGCCCCGCATGGTGACGATCTTGAAGTCGGGATTGTCCCGAAAGCGCTCCCGCAGACGGCCAATGTGGACGTCCACTGTGTGGGTATCCGTCTCGGAGCTGTAGCCCCAGATATCATCCATCAGCTGCTGACGGGTAAAAATACGGCCTGGGAAGGACACCATCTTATAGAGCAACATGAATTCCTTCTGGGGCAGCGTCATCGTCTCAGTTCCGGTGTGCACCGAAAGGGAATCGCATTCCAATACCGTGCCGCCGATGACCTGCCGCCGCTGATTGGCCATCTGCGCCCGACGCAGCAGCGCCCCCACCCGCAGCACCATTTCGTTGACATTGACGGGCTTTACCATATAGTCGTCGCTGCCGGACAGGAAGCCCAGCCGCATGTCGTCAAACGCGTCCTTTGCGGTGATCATCATGACAGGGATCGTCATGCCAGCCTCCCGCAATGCCCGTACCAGCTCATAGCCGTCCATTTTCGGCATCATGATATCCGAGATGATCATGTCGTAGTAGCTGGCGTCCATGGCCCGCAGGGCTTCTTCGCCGTTGGACACGCCCACCACCGTATAGCCGTTTTTGGTCAGCACATGCTGAAACAGCTGCCGCAGTTCATGGTCATCCTCCGCGATCAATATCTTAAACATGGTGTTCCTCCTGTGTATGTCTTGTAATTATTATAGCACAAATCATGAAGCGTGATATCAAATATTCTTCAAGTCTGGTTCAATAATTGTTGAACTTGAGAGAACAACGGAGAGGGAAGTCCCTCTCCGTTGTTCGTCCGCTTACTGGTCAAAGCTGGGGTTGATATAGTAAACGTTCTTCTGATCCATGCGCTCCTTTGCCAGCCGCAGGCCCTCACCGAAGCGCTGGAAATGAACGACCTCGCGGGCACGCAGGAACTTGATGACGTCGTTCACGTCAGGGTCGTCGCTAAGCCGCAGAATGTTGTCGTAGGTAACACGCGCTTTCTGTTCAGCGGCTAGATCCTCCGTCAGGTCGGCGATCAGGTCGCCTTTGACCGCCATAGACGCGGCGTTCCAAGGAAAGCCGGAAGCGGCTGTCGGGTAGACACTGGCGGTGTGATCCACGAAGTAGGCGTCAAATCCGGCGGTTTTGATATCGTCCTCGTTAAGATTGCGGGTCAGCTGGTGGACGATGGTACCGATCATCTCCAGATGCCCCAGTTCCTCTGTGCCGATATCGGTCAGCAGGCCCTTCAGCTCCGGATAGGGCATGGAGTAACGCTGGCTGAGATAGCGCAGCGATGCTCCTAACTCACCATCCGGACCACCGTACTGGCTAATAATCAGCGCTGCCAGCTTGGGATTGGTGTTTTTGATCTTCACTGGGTATTGCAGCTTCTTTTCATAGACAAACATTACTCGTTCCCTCCTTCATCCCAAGGCCACGGGTCATCCAGCCAGCGGAAAGAGCCCTCGGTAATATCGGTCTGGAACAGTGGCCCGTGCATTTCCTCATATCTCTTGCGGCCCTCCTGACCCAAGCGGATATAGTTCCAGTACAGCCCCAGCGCCTCCTGATCGTCACGATGGGTGGTCAGATAAAGCCCCAGCTCATCAATGGCAAAGTCCAGCGCCATCAGCTCGGAAAGGTGTGTGTTGGCGGCAGGAAAGCGGGTCTTCAGCTCACGGTGGAAGGGAAGATCCAGTCCCGGAAACAGCGTGCCCCGCTGCAAGGCCTCGCGGTTATCGTACCGTTTGGGATTCTGATCCTGCATGGGAATATACGGAAACGCCATCTGGGCGCACGTCCCCGGCAGACTGCCATTCATCCCGCTGCAACCTGTTTCTTCACTGCGCTGCTGGGCAGTCGTTTTTTCAGAAGCGACCGGCGTGGAAGGCTGCGGGGCAGCCGGGGCAGCCGCTTCGGCCGGTGATCTTCCGGCCATAGTCTGTTCAATATACAACAAGGTGTTCCTCCTTTTATCATCAATAAGCCAAAACAGCTCATGCCAGTATATGCCGCCGCCTGTAAACTGGGGATTTATTTTTGCTATTGGCTATGGTACAATGCATATTGTAGAGCGTCACATCATAGATTGTCCCGGAGAGGAGTGGTGTGATGATCCTGCTGATCCGCCGAAAATGGGTACTGGGCGCTACGGCGCTTCTGTTGGCCGTTGTAAGTCTGCTGTCGCTGGCAGAGCGGCCTCGTGCGGCGATCCCCGCGTTTTCTTACGACGCGCTTCCCACAAGAGAGGTCGTCATTATTGACGCCGGGCACGGCGGATCCGACGGCGGTGCTGTATCGACGGACGGTACGCCGGAAAGCGGCATCAATCTGGCGGTTGCCCTGCGTCTGCGGGATTTTCTCGCCTTGACAGGCTGTCAGACGGTATTGACTCGGACAGGAGAGGCGTCGCTGGCTGATCCGGACAGCGGCACGCTGCGAAAGGAAAAGGTCAGCGACACCAAGAACCGCGTCACGCGAATCAACAGCGTTGCCAATGGCTTTCTCATCAGCATCCATCAAAATACCCTACCGGGGCATCCGAACGTACACGGTGCACAGGTGTTTTACGGAAAACTTCCCGATAGCGACGCACGGGCGGCAGCCATTCAACAGACCTTAAACGATACGGTCAACCCCGGAAACGAAAAGGTATCCAAGTCTATCGGAAGCGATATCTACATTATGGCTCACGCGGAGTGTCCGGCGGTATTGATCGAGTGTGGTTTTCTCAGCAACAGCAGCGAAACCGCGCTGCTGCTGAAACCGGAATATCAGACAAAATTGGCGGCGGCCATTGGCTGTGGCTATCTGCAATATCAGTAAAACAGGTGATACGAATGAAAAAAACAACGACTTATTTCTGCACCGAATGCGGCAGCGAAAGTCCCAAATGGGCAGGGAAGTGCCCTGTCTGCGGCGCGTGGAACTGCATGGTGGAGCAAAAAGCAGAAAAAGGGAAGGGGAGCGGCAAAGCTTCTTATACCGCAAAGCTTGTAAAGGCGCTTCCCATTACGGAATTGGCGTCTGAGAACGAGATTCGATTCTCGACCGGAATGGGGGAATTGGATCGTGTATTGGGCGGCGGCGCTGTCATGGGTTCGCTGGTTCTGGTGGGCGGCGCGCCTGGTATCGGCAAGTCAACACTGCTTCTTCAGATCTGCCAGACGCTGGGCCAATCCTACCGCGTGCTGTATGTCTCAGGCGAGGAATCCACCCGTCAGCTGAAGATGCGGGCCAAGCGGCTGCAGGTCGATACCCCCAACCTGCTGGTGCTGTCTGAAACCCAGTTGGGCGATGTGCTGTCCTGCGTGGAGCAGGAGAAGCCGGACGTGCTGATTATTGACTCGATCCAGACGCTGTATAACGAAGACAGCGACGGAATCCCTGGCGGAATCGGTCAAGTAAAGCAGTGTACCTTAACACTGATGCAGCTTGCCAAGAGCCAGAATATCACCATTTTTGTCATCGGCCACGTCAATAAGGAGGGCGCTATTGCCGGTCCTAAGGTACTGGAACACATGGTGGATTGTGTGCTGTACTTTGAGGGCGACCAGCATATGACCTACCGGATCCTCCGGGCAGCGAAAAACCGCTTCGGCGCTACCAACGAGATCGGCGTGTTCGAGATGATGGACTGCGGGCTGCGAGAGGTGGAGAATCCCTCGGAAATGCTGCTGTCCGGTCGGCCTACGGAAGCGCCCGGCACCTGCGTCACCTGTGCCATGGAGGGCGCACGCCCGGTATTGGCGGAAATACAGGCTTTAGTCGCCCCAGCAGCCGGAGCAAAGCCGCTTCGCTCCAGCAACGGCTTTGACTACAATCGCGCTTCCATGCTGCTGGCGGTGCTGGAAAAGCGCGGCGGGCTGAAGGTCAGCCAGTGCGACGCCTATCTGAATATCATCGGCGGACTGACGCTGGATGAACCGGCCGCCGATCTGGCGGCGGTGATCGCGGTAGCCTCCAGCTACTTGGATAAGGCGGTGCCGGATACGCTGGCGGCAGTAGGGGAGATCGGCCTCTCCGGCGAGGTGCGCAGCATCAACCATCTGGAGCAGCGACTTTCCGAGGTGCATCGGCTGGGCTTCACCCATTGTATGATCCCCGCTCATCGGGCAGGTGAGTTGAAGCCGCTGCCAGGCTTGACACTGCTGCCGGTGGCAAATATCGGTCAGGCGCTGCGTTTGCTGGCGCAGGGAGTATAAAAAGGATACCGCAGGAAAAATCCTGCGGTATCCTTTTTTGTTACTTCTTCTTGCTGTCCTTATTCTTTTCCGCCAGTGGGCCCTTGCCGTTGATGGCGCGGTACTGGTTCAGCTTATCCACCCGTGCCTGCCGCTTCTTGGCCTTTTCTTTTTCCTTTGCCTTTTTGATGGCGGCCTCTTTATCTTGTCTTTTCTTCTTCCAATACTGCTCTTTCTCGTAATTTTCCACGTCTTTTTCGTACTTTTCCGGATGACGCGCCCAGTCAATGCGCAGTATCGTCAGGGAAATGATCAAAACCGCACCGACAGCGATCAGGCCGTAAAACAAAAACGAATAAAAACCATCCATAGAAAGAGCCTCCCATATCAATCAGTGTATATAGTATACCGTAAATCCGCCCCAAAGGCAAGAACTGTTTTTCTCAATGGAAAATCGCGGAAAAAATGTTGTATTTTTAGTTGTTTTTGGCAAACCAAGAGTGTATAATAATCGGGTAAATGTGATAAGAGATAGAAGGAAAAAATACACTTTACTTTCGGAGGAACAAAACATGTTTACTACTTTCAAAGAAATGGAAGCCTATGTGCTGGGCCAGAATCTGAAAAAGCGCATCGCGCTGGCCAACGCCCATGACGAGCCCGCGCTGAGCGCCGTCGTCCATGCCAAGCGTAAGGGCGTGGTGGAAGGCACTCTGATCGGCAAGAAGGACATGATCATCGACATGCTCCACGAGATGGGCGAGAACGAGGCCGATTACGAGATCGTGGACTTCGACGGCGAGGAGCTGGAAGCCGCAAAGATCGCTGTCAAGCTGGTGAAGGAAGGGAAGGCCGACATTCCCATGAAGGGCATCCTGCAGACCTCCAGCTTCGCCAAGGCCATCCTGAACCGCGAGACCGGCCTGATTCCTGACGGTGCGCGCCGTCTGGTGAGCCAAGTGGGTATCTTTGAGTATGAAGGCCGTTTCGTGATGATTACCGACGCCGCCATCAATATCGCCCCCGACGTGGAGACCCAGATCGGCATCGTGGAGAACGCCCTGCCTGTGGCCAAGGCTCTGGGCAATGACTGCCCCAAGGTGGCCGTTCTGTCTGCCGTAGAGAACGTCACCGAGAAGATGCCCTCCACCGTCAGCGCCGCCGCCATTAAGGAGCGGGGCATTCCCGGCTGCCTGGTGACCGGCCCTCTGGCTCTGGATGGCGCTATCTCCATGGAGTCTGTGAAGCATAAGTCCATCAAGGATCCTGTGGCCGGTCAGGCGGATATCCTGCTGGTGCCGTTTATTGAGATCGGCAATGTGCTGTACAAGGCTGTGACTTACATCGCCGGCAAGACCGTGGCCAGCACCATCTGCGGCGCTTCCTGCCCGGTCATCATCACTAGCCGCGCCGACACGCCCGACAGCAAGTATTATTCCATCCTGTTGGCCGTCCTGCGCTGCCTGAAGGCGTAAAGAATCTAATAAATAACGGACGGCTTACGCCGTCCGTTATTTTATCACAAAATGTTCCAAAATTGAGTGTTATATGCGAAAAACCATAGTGTTTGCGCAGGCAGAGCCTGTCATATATCAACAGCTGACGCGGCTGTGATTCAACAAAATTTTCCCCGGTGGACTTGTCATCCACCGGGGAATTTTATATAATGAGATAATTCCGAGCTGGAACATTTTGTCCCGCTGTGAGGGAAGCGGCAAAGTAATCTATTCAGCGGATCAGCGGAAAAGCCAGCGAAATACAGCTATGCTGAAAAGGATTGGCCACGCCGTGATTTTCTATCATCAGCCATTTTCCTTATAGATACCCTCCACTACATTCAACAAAATTTTTATTTTGTTGAATCGTAACCCCATGAAATAAATCAGCTCTCTCCGCCACCTTTCCGGGGCGGCTCCGCCGATGGGTTTACGATCTCGCTGGCCTCGCTTCATGCTCGGCCCCTGTCAACAAAATTGCCGTTGTTGTTCAATCCTTTGGTGGCTGCGCGGGGCTACGGCCGCTTGCAACTGCAAATACTTAATATTTAATATAAGGATATCATTATGACCATTCACTATCGCTCCCAATCGCCGCAGATACTGGCGGACTTTCTTAGCTATCACGAGACCATCAAAGCGCACTCGCAGCGCACTGTGGATGAGTACTACCTTGATCTGCGCAATTTCTTCCGCTACATCAAGCAGCTCCGCGATCCCTCGCTGCAAGGCCTGCCATTTGACCAAATCGATATCATGGACGTTGACCTTGCACTGATAAAAACCATCACACTGTCGGATATCTATGGCTATATGACCTATCTCAGCCGGGATCGTGTGCAGCATCAAAATTGTGAAAAATCTAACGTAGGTCTGAACGCTGCTTCTCGTGCCAGAAAATTAGCCACAATTCGTTCTTTTTTCAACTATTTATGTAACAAAGTTCATCTTTTGGAGGAGAATCCCTGTAAGGACATTGACTCTCCCAAGCAAATGAAGTCCCTCCCCCGCTATCTGACGCTGGACGACTCCCTTTCCCTCCTGAACGCTGTGGACGGCAAGCATAAAGAGCGGGATTTCTGCATTATCACGTTGTTTCTCAACTGCGGCCTGCGTATCTCTGAGCTGATTGGGCTGAATATCAGTGATATCAAGGACGACGCCCTGCGGGTACTAGGCAAGGGAAACAAAGTCCGGGTGGTGTATCTGAACGACGCCTGCAAGGATGCCCTGAACCGCTATCTGGAGGTGCGGCGTCCCATCAGCGGAAAAGACCGGGACGCGCTGTTCCTTTCTGAACGGAACCAGCGCATCAGCCGTGCCATGGTGCATTCGCTGGTAAAGAAGCACCTCTCCATGGCCGGACTTGACAGCACCCAGTACTCCAGCCACAAGCTGCGCCATACGGCGGCCACGCTGATGCTGCAAAACGGCGTAGACGTAAAGGCCGTGCAGGAGGTATTGGGCCACGAGCACCTGAACACCACCGAGATCTACACCCACATTGACAATGAATCCCTTCGTGTGGCTGCAAAGGCGAATCCCTTGTCACATGTTAAAATGAAAGGGAAACTTGACGAAAACAGCGAGACGGAGTAACCTCCGTCTCGCTGTTAGTCTGTATAGTAGCCCAGAATGTGCAGCACCCGGTACTGCTGGTACTCGTAGCTGCTGAGAGGACGGCAGTTGGCGTCATAGCTGTGTGCTGCGATTTGGATACCGGACGGCTCACCGCTGCCGTCATTGGCGATGACAACGGGAGAATGCTGAAAGATATCGCCCTTGAAGATCAGCTGTATCACGTCGCCCGGCTCCGCCAGCGTCAGATCCTGCGTCACCGTGCAGACCGGCCCCGGAGAGGGCTCCGGTCGTATCAGAAAGTTGTGCAGGTACACGACTCCTGTCCATGCGGGCGCCTTATCGTCGGCACTGATATAATACCAACCAAAGGTGGGCGTGAAATTCATAATGCCTGTTCCCGCGTAAATGCACTGTGACGCGAAGTTGGTGCAATCCCCGCCGATGGCCTCATAGTCGTAGAAGTCCGGATTGCGGCCATAAGCCCAGTATCTGGCGTAGGCCTCCGCAGCCTCCCGGCGATATGGCAGCAGCTCCATGGCTCTCCCCCCTGCTCATTCTATGAGCGGGGTTTTTATTTGGTGCGCAGCGCCCGCAGACTGTTGAGGATCGCCAGCATGCAAACGCCAACGTCCGCAAATACAGCCAGCCACAGGCCCATATCCGTCACCAGAGAGAGCGCCAAAATCAGAACCTTCACGGCAATGGAGAATACGATGTTCTGCTTGGCGATGGACATGGTCTTTCTGGCGATACGGATGGCCAGCGGCAGACGGGACAGCTCGTCGGTCATGATGACCACATCCGCTGCTTCCATGGCGGCGTCGCTGCCCAGACCGCCCATTGCCACGCCCACATCAGCGGCGGCCAGAACCGGCGCGTCGTTGATGCCGTCACCGGCATACACCACACTGCCCAGCTTCTTCAGCTCCTCCACAGAGGGAGCGGGGGCGCCGCACTTGACCTCCACATCGTACTTCTGCATCAGGGCGATGTCCTTCTCGATGGTCTCGTTGGCGATGCGGAAGGAGGGGATCACATGCCGGGGCACACCGCCGAGGCAAGCCTCGCGCTCAAAGATAGTGGTCTCGATACCGGCCCGGCCCAGGAAATAGGCCGCGGCGATACCGGTGGGGCCGCCGCCGATAATTGCGGCCTTCTTGCCGGAAACCTTAGCAGGCTTCTTGATGGAGGCCATGAGAGCATCG
>OLZQ01000254.1_pt1 | contig 33942 bp, 19 predicted proteins | sample 1644511 | NCBI WGS metagenome assembly OLZQ01 (sample SAMEA103958132, study PRJEB25191) | human gut metagenome | biome: human-associated habitat [ENVO:00009003]; feature: intestine environment [ENVO:2100002]; material: feces | place: Germany | collected 2013/2015 | reverse complement strand
AACCCGAGGAGGAGTTTGGCGTGCGTTATTGCAACTGCCTGGTCGAGGCGGAATACGACGGCGTGACGGCGGAGCTCCAGAAAGCGCAGGAAGAAAAAATCCGCCGCGAGGGCGAACTGCGCATGATAGACGACAAAATTGAGACTGCCGAGTCGGCGCTCAATGACCTCGAAGCGGAGAAGCGCAGCTCCGCAGAGCGCACCGCAAAGCTCGAAGAAATTCAGACTCAGGCGCAGAAGAAGATAGATGAATTTACCTCTCAGCTCGACTCGGTCAATGAAAAGATAACCGAAATCGAATCGCGCCGCGATGAACTGCTCAGCACCCGCGAACAGAACGCGGACAAAGAGAGCAGCATCAACCTCAGCATCCTTGCGTTCAAAAAGGATATTCAGGCGCGAGAGGAAGTTATCGAAACGCTCAAACGCCGCAGAAGCTCCCATGAGGGTCATGCCGATGAGCTTAAATCGGAGATTGACTCGATAACCGAGCAGATGACCGCGACGAACGAGCTTATAGAACAGCTCAAAGGCGAGGCGGCATCGCTTCGCGCCGAGGCTCAGCAGAAGAAGGACGAGATATCCTCGCTCGCTCAGAAGCGAAGCGGAGTCGAGGGCGAGAGCACCAAACTTCGCGCCCAGGAGCGCTCGGTCAGCGACAGGCGCGAGAGGCTGTCCGGCGAGCGGGCAAGGCTCGAAGAGCGCCGCGACTCGATGCAGCGCGAGCTCGAAAATGCGCAGAACAAGCTCTATGACGAATATCAGCTCACTCGCCGCGAGGCGGAGGAACTCGGAATAATTATCGAAGATCCGCAGAAAGCGCAGCGCGATCTCAATGATATAAAGAACAAGATAAGAGCCCTCGGCAATGTCAATGTCGGCGCTATCGAGGAATACAAAGAGGTCTCCGAGCGCTACGAGTTCATGAAAACTCAGATAGACGATGTCGAAAGCTCCCGCGCGGAGCTGCTCACGCTCATAGGCGACCTGACCGGCAAGATGTCGGAGCGGTTCAGAGAGCAGTTCGACCGCATAAACACTATCTTCGGTCAGACGTTCTCGGAGCTGTTCGGCGGCGGCAAGGCGGAGCTTATTCTTGAGAATCCGCTCGATGTACTCGAATGTGCCATTGAGATAAAGGTTCAGCCCCCGGGCAAGAATGTTCAGAATATCGACCTGCTCTCGGGCGGCGAAAAGGGACTTGCGGCAATCGCGCTGCTGTTCTCTATCCTCAAGGTCACTCCCGCGCCGTTCTGCTTCTTCGACGAGGTCGAAGCGGCGCTTGATGATGTCAACGTCACGCGCTACGCGCAGTATGCCCGCCGCATGACGAAGAACACGCAGTTCATACTCATCACGCACAGACGCGGCACGATGGAGGAGGCCGATGTCCTCTACGGAGTCACAATGCAGGAGGACGGAGTCTCCAAACTGCTCGAACTCAAGACCGCCGAAATGGCAAAGAAGCTCGGATTGACACAGTGATACATATAATAAGCCCCGGAGTTTTCCGGGGCTGTTTTTATAATTTGCGATAAGTTGGGGGTTGTCAGGTCATGCAAATCATTCCTCCCTCTTCCCTCCAACCGCTTTGCCGAGTTCGGAAAACGCTATCGGCGCGAGGGCGAGGGCGGCGACGGTCAGCCACTCATAGATATTGAGCACGGACACATCGAACAGCATCCGCAGCGGCGGGACGGTCATAACAATGAGCTGGAGCGCGGCGCAGAGGGCGGCGCAAATAGTGAGCTTTCTGTTTGAAAAAATACCGATGCTGAAAACCGAGCGGCGCGAGCGCATATTGAACGAATGAGCTATCTCGCAGAGGCTCTGCGTCGCAAACGCCATGGTGCGTCCAAGCTCGACGCAGGAATTTTTAAAGAGCGAGTTGCCAGCGACGAACGCAAACAGGCTCAGCGCGCCTATCAACATTCCCTCGAGGGCTATGTCGAGTCCCGTGCGGTCGGCGAAAAAGCTCTTTGAGCTGTCGCGCGGGGGACGCTGCATGATGCGGCTGTCGAGCCTCTCCGCGCCGAGCGCGAGCGCGGGCAGGGAGTCTGTGACGAGATTTATCCACAAAAGCTGTATCGGCAGGAGCGGCGCGGGCATGCCGAATAGCGTGGCGGCAAAGACGCAGAGTATCTCGCCGATGTTGCAGCCGAGCAGATAGTGTATGGCGCGGCGGATGTTGTCATATATTCCGCGCCCCTGGGCGACGGCTTTGACTATTGTCGCAAAATTGTCGTCGGTCAGAATCATGTCGGCGGCGTTCTGTGCCACCTGCGTGCCGCCCTTGCCCATGGCGCAGCCGATATCGGCGGCCTTTAATGCGGGCGCGTCGTTGACCCCGTCGCCCGTCATCGCAACAACCTCGCCGTGGGCGCGCAGAGCTTTGACTATCCGGACTTTGTGCTCCGGCGTCACACGCGCATATACGCGGCAGGAGCGCACGGCGCGCGCGAATTCGTTCTCGCCCATTTTGTCTATCTGCGCGCCCGTCAGACATTCGCCGGAGCGCGAGAGTATGCCGAGTTTTTTCGCCGTGGCGCAGGCGGTGTCCGCATGGTCGCCGGTTATCATAACAGGCGTTATTCCAGCGCGGCGGCAGGTTTTGACCGCCTCATATGCCTCTTCGCGCGGCGGATCCTCCATGCCGATAAGCCCGCAGAATGTCAGCCCCGTCTCGCTTATTTTCCCCCCGTTTGTCTCGCCCGTGGCGACGGCGATGACTCTTAATGCCCGCTCGGCGAGAGAAGCGTTGAGACTCAGTATTTTTTCACGCCGAGCCGAAGTCAGCGGGCTTTTCGTTCCGTTTAATATTATGTCGGAACACTTTTTTATCAGCACATCGGGCGCGCCCTTTGCGACCGTTATTATTTTGTCCCCGTCTCTTATCGCAACGTACATCATCTTCCGCTCGGACGAGAACGGTATTTCATCGGTTCTGGGCTTTTGGCGGTTGAGCTTCGCCGTATCGGTGCCGGATCGCTCCGCCGCCGCGACTATCGCAGCCTCGGTCGGCTCGCCGGACACCTTGCCCTTGCCCTCGTATTTTGCGTCGCAGCAGAGCGCGGCGAGAGAGAAAAGCTTTTTCGCCTCTTCGCCGGTCAGCTGAATTTCGCCAGACGGCGAGCAGGCGGCAGTGACGGTCATTTTGTTCTGAGTCAGCGTGCCCGTCTTGTCTGAACAGATATATGTTGCCGCGCCGAGCGTCTCAACTGCGGGCAGGCGGCGTATGACCGCGTTGCTCTTCGCCATCTTCTGCACCCCGAGCGAGAGCACAACGGTGACAACTGCGGGCAGTCCCTCGGGGATAGCCGCAACGGCGAGGCTCACCGAGAGCATGAACGCGCTGAGCACGCCCATGCCGCGCAGGATGCTGAGCACGAATATCAGCGCGCATATCGCCAGCGCGCCGATGCCGAGAACTTTTCCTATCTTCGCGAGCTTTATTTGCAGCGGCGTTGTAGGTTCGTCTTCTGTGTTCAGAAGATGTGCTATCTTCCCGACCGCCGTGTCCATGCCCGTCTGAGTCACGACCGCTCTGGCGTGACCCGCGGTTATGACTGAGGACGAAAATATCATATTTTTGAGCTCCGCCTGCGGGCTGCCGTCCGGAATGCGGCAGAGAGCATCCTTTTCGCACGGCATGGATTCGCCGGTCAGCGCGCTCTCCTGAGCCGACAGCGAATGTGAAGATATCAGCCGCGCATCTGCGGGGACAAGATCGCCCGCACGCACTTCTATAATATCCCCGCGAACAACTTCCGACGCAGGGATTTTTGTCTCTTTTCCGTCTCTTATGACTGCCGCCGTCGGCGCGGACATATTTTTAAGTGCCTCGAGCGAATGCTCCGCGCGCCGCTGCTGAATGACCCCGACTGCGGCGTTGAGTATAACTATTATCAATATCATTATCGGGTCGGCGAAGTCGCCGTGTTCCTCTAAAAACGAGGTCGCAAACGACACTCCGCTCGCTATGAGCAGGACTATCACGGTGAAATCTTTGAACTGCTCGAAAAATTCCGCGATGATACTTTTTTTCTTTTTGCCGCGCAGTATGTTTTCGCCGTCCTGCCCGAGCCGCTTCTCCGCTTCGCGCGAGCTCAAGCCCCTGTCAACGCTGCTGCTGAGTTTGCCGACCGCGTCTGCGGCGCTCATAGAATACCAGTCCATATTTTCTCCCCTTTTTTATTGAGTCCGTGCAATATATATTCAATTTATCGCCGAAAGTTTACCAAAGTTATTGAACCGTTCACATTTCAATGATAAAATAAATTGTAATTATATCTTTTTTCGACAGACGGAGGTATCGCGCTTCGTGACAAAGATAGTTAAATTTCTAAAACCGTATATGGGAGCTACCGTGGCGGCGCTGTTTTTCTCGCTGTTCAACAATCTTATGCAGCTGATCCTGCCCGCGATGATGGCTCTGATGATAAACACCGGCATCGGCGACGGGCGCATGGGCACTGTTCAGCTCATCGGCGGCGTTATGGCGGTGCTCTCCGCTATCGCGATAGGCGCGGCAATCGCGGGCAGCTACTATTCTTCAAAGGTCTCCGCCTGCTTCGGTCTGTCGCTTCGCCGCGCGCTGTTCGTCAAGGTCGAGTCGCTGAGCCAGTGCGATATAGATAAGATAGGCACGCCCTCGCTGATAACGAGAACGACAAACGACATCCGCCAGATTCAGGACATGATCCTGATGATGATCCGCATTATTATCAGCGCGCCGATAGTCATGGTCGGCGGCGCGTTCATGGCGTTCACGCTGAATAAGAGGCTCTCGACCGTCATGTTCATCGCTATTCCGATAATTTTGGTTATCGCCCTCGTCGTCGCAAAGCAGGTTCTGCCGATGTTCGACAAGGCGCAGAAAAAGACCGACAGGCTCAATCTCATCCTGCGCGAGAAGCTCAGCGGAATCAGAGTTATCCGCGCGTTCAACCGCTCGGAATATGAGGACGAGAAGTTCAGAAAGGCAAACTACGATCTGACCGGACTCATGCTCAAGATAAACCGAATTTTCGCGTTCCTTATTCCGCTCGCAACGCTTCTTTGCTATGTCATAGTCGCCATTCTCCTCAAGATGGCGGCGGATCAGATAGACGCGCTCGACGCCGTCGCGGACAGCGTGCAGATAGCGAACACCGTCGGCGATCTGCAGGCGTTCATGGTCTATATGATAATGATAATCTACGCGGTCTCCATGGCGGCGTCGCTGTTCGTGATGCTCCCGAAGGCGGAGATATCCGCAAAGAGAATCAACGAGGTACTCGACCTCGTCCCGATGATAAAAGAGACCGAGCATCCGATAACCCCCGACGCAGACCGCCGCAGCGAGCTTGAGTTCGACTGCGTGAGTTTCAGCTATCCGGGCGCCGATTCGCCGATACTTTCGCGCATATCTTTCAAGACCATGCCCGGCGAGACCACCGCCGTTATCGGCTCGACCGGCTCGGGCAAATCGACTCTCGTCAATCTTATCCCCCGATTCTACGATGTCTCGGGCGGCAGGATTCTCATTGACGGCGTGGATATAAAAAATGTGTCTATGCGTACCCTCCACGAGAAGATAGGCTTCATCCCGCAGAGCGCATTCCTGTTCAGCGGCACCGTCGCCGACAACCTGCGCATGGGCAAACCTGACGCTACAGAAGAGGAGATGTGGGAGGCGCTCGAAACCGCGCAGGCGGCAGATTTTGTCAGAGCCATGCCCGACGGACTCGACAGCGAGCTCTCGCAAAACGGCAAGAATCTTTCTGGCGGTCAGCGCCAGCGCCTCGCGATAGCGCGCGTGTTGATAAGAAAGGCTGAGATATATGTTTTTGACGACAGCTTCTCGGCTCTCGACTTCTCAACCGATGCAAAGCTCCGCAAGGCTCTGCGCGAGAGGATGCCGGACATAACGAAGATAATCGTCGCCCAGCGCGTCGGAACGATAATCGACGCGAGCCGTATAATCGTGCTCGACGAGGGCAAGGTGGCGGGCATCGGTACTCACCGCGAGCTGCTTGAAAATTGTACGGTCTACCGCGAAATTGCCCAATCTCAGCTTTCAAAGGAGGAACTCGCATGAGCAGAAGATCACCTCTGAAGAGAAAGCGCACCTCGCAATCGAGAAAGAAATACAGCGGATATTCCGGCGGCAACCGCCGCCCCGGCGAAAAGCCGAAGAATTTCAAAGAGACCGTCTCGCGCTTCGTGCCGCTCTTAAAGCCGTTTATCCCCGGCATGGTCGTCGTGCTCATAGCGGGCGTTATCGGCACGGTGCTGACCGTCACGGGACCGATGTTCCTCGGCGACATAGTCGACGCGATAAAAGAGCAGGCGGATATAAAGCTCTCCGGCGGCGAGATAAACTTTTCAAAGATACAGAAAATCCTGCTGACCATTCTCGGCATCTACGGTCTGAGCGCGGTGCTCAGCTATGTTCAGCACTATATCATGGCGGGCGTCACGCAGTCCGTCGTGCGCAATCTGCGCGACAAGGTAAACGACAAGCTGACCCACCTGCCGCTGAGCTATATTGACTCGCACTCGAAGGGTGATATCCTCAGCAAGATGATGAACGATATCGACAATATCAGCAACACCCTGCAGAACAACCTTATTCAGATAATCACCTCTGCGGTGAGCTTCATCGGTATGCTTGCGCTGATGTTCTATGTCAGCTGGCAGTTAACTCTTATCACGCTCTCCGTGCTCCCGCCGAGCCTTCTCGTGATATCGATCATCTCTAAGCGCTCCAAGCGTTATTTCCGCCGCCAGTGGGACGAGACGGGCAACATAAACGGTCATATCGAAGAGATGTACACCGGCCACACGCTTATCAAAGTCTTTGACCACGAGGAACAGGCGATAGACGAGTTCGATGATATAAATGTCAGCCTCGCAAAAGCCGGATACAAGGCGCAGTTCATCTCCGGTATAATCGGTCCGATATTAAATTTCGTCAGCAACATAGCCTATGTGCTCATCTGCGTCATAGGCGGCGTGTATGTCATAAAGGGCACTTTTTCTCTCGGTGACATAACAACTTTCTTCACTTATTCAAAGCTCTTCATGCAGCCGCTCGTCAGCATCGGCAACATTGCGAACAACCTTCAGTCCTCGCTCGCGAGTGCGGAGCGCGTGTTCAACCTGCTCGATGAGCCCGACGAGTGCGCCGACTGCTACGACACCAGGATCGAAGAGCCCAAGGGCGAGGTCGAATTCAAAGATGTCAGCTTCAGCTACACTCCCGAAGTGCCGCTTATCGAAAACATGAATCTGAAAGTCGAGCCGGGTCAGCTCGTCGCGATAGTCGGACCGACGGGAGCGGGCAAGACGACATTCGTTAACCTGCTCATGCGCTTCTATGATGTCAATAAAGGCGAGATTCTTCTCGACGGGCACGACATACGCTCGATACCGCGCGAAAATCTGCGCAGTGTATTCGGCATGGTGCTCCAGGACACATGGCTGTTCGAGGGCACGATAATGGAGAACATAGCCTACGGGCGCAAAGGCTGCTCGCGCGAAGAGGTCATTGACGCGGCAAAGGCGGCAAGGGTCCATCACTTCATCAGCACACTGCCCGACGGCTACGAGACGATGCTTGAAGAGAACGGCGAGAACATCTCGCAGGGTCAGCGTCAGCTTCTGACGATAGCCCGCGCCATTCTCGCGAACCCGTCGGTGCTTATCCTCGACGAGGCGACAAGCTCCGTCGACACGCGCACAGAAGTGCATATCCAAAAGGCGATGAACACGCTGATGAACGGCAGAACGAGCTTCGTTATTGCGCACAGGCTCTCGACCATCCGCGACGCCGATGTTATCTTGGTTATGAACAACGGCACGATAGTCGAGCGGGGCACACACGGACAGCTGCTCGCACAGAACGGCTTCTACAGAGAGCTCTACGCCAGCCAGTTCGGAGTGTAAAATATAAAAAATTATCCGCTGTATCAAATAATTGATACAGCGGATTTTTTGATTAAGATGATAAAATCTTTTGGCGGCGTGGAGCATAAAGAGCAAGCTTGGATTTTTAACAGAATCTATTTGGAAGCCCTGTTGCCGGCTCGGCACAACACAAAGCCTTGTTCTATCAAAAAAGGGAGCCGGAAATCCGACTCCCTCGTTTTTTATTTTTTCTTCGCGTGCTTGGCTTTTTTCTTCGGCTGTTCCTCGCCGAGGTCGATTGCGATAAACGCGACGTTCCAGATGAGTATCGCCAAAAACAAAACCGTCATCACCGCAGGCGCCGTGCTCATCGTGACGAGCACTATCTTGCCGAAGAGATTCATGAACGACATGTCAGTCAGCGAACCGAGGGTCAGCGTGCCCGCTTTGACCGCCGAAGAGACGGCGGAGAACGCTATCCTCATGCCTATAATGCTCAAAAGACCTGCCGCGCCGAGCGAAGCGGTCGCCTTGCGCGAGTTCGTCGCCGCGGCGACTATAACCGTCGCGAGCGCGACGAGCAGGGCGATGGCAAAGAATACAACAAAGGCGATAAAATTGCCCTTGAATTTCAAAAGTCCGTCCGGGAGCTCGGATGCGCCGCCTTTGACGAGGTCAGCGAAAAGACCGTCTCCCGTGAAAAGCTCGATGATGCGTTTGACGCTCAGATTCTCTACAATATTTGAATCGTAGATAGTCGCGTGCATATAGACGGTTATGAGATCCGTGAAATATGCGACGGGGAACACTGCAATTGCCAGCAGAGCCGTCACAATTCTGTTGAGAGCTTTCATCCTGACCGACCTTTCTTACTTGTTTATTTCTTCTTCTTGTCCCACGAGGAGTTGAGCGCAACGGTGCGGTTTATGATAAGATTGCCCGGAGTGCTGTCCTTGTCGACGCAGAAGTAGCCCTGGCGCATGAACTGGAATGTGTCGCCCGGCTTTGCATCGCGGAGTCCGCCCTCGAGCAGGCATCCGTCGATAATTTTGAGAGAATCGGGGTTGATGTTCTGAAGATAGTCGCCGTTTCCGTCCTCGCCTGCGGGGTTCTCGGTGTTGAACAGGCGGTCATAGAGGCGCACCTGAGCCTTCACGTTGTCCGCCGCGCTGACCCAGTGCAGGGTGCCGCGAACCTTTCTGCCGTCGGGCGTCTCGCCGCCGCGGCTCTCGGGGTCGTAGGTGCAGTGCAGGCAGGTGACTTCGCCGTTTTCATCGGTATCATATGAGTTGCAGGTCACATAATATGCGCTCTTGAGACGCACTTCGTTGCCGGGGAAGAGCCTGAAATATTTCTTCACGGGCTCAGCCATGAAGTCCTCGCGCTCAACATAGAGCTCGCGGGAGAATGTGACCTTGCGGCGGCCGAGCTCGGGCTTGTCGGGATTTATCTCGACCTCTATCTCCTCGGTCTTGCCCTCGGGGTAGTTGTCGATAACGAGCTTGAGGGGATTGAGAACCGCCATGGCGCGCGGGGCGTTCTGATTGAGATTGTCTCTGACGCACGCTTCGAGCAGACCGTAGTCAACCACGCTGTACGCCTTCGCAACGCCGACGCGGCTTATGAAATCGCGTATCGCGGCGGCGGGATAGCCCCTGCGGCGCATACCGCAGAGAGTGACCATTCTCGGGTCGTCCCAGCCGTTGACAACGCCGGTCTGAACCATTTCGAGGCACTTTCTCTTGCTCGTCACGCAGTAGTTGAGATTAAGGCGCGCGAACTCGATCTGGCGCGGCGGCTCTTCAAAGCCGATAGCGTCGATGAACCAGTTGTAGAGCGGTCTGTGGTTCTCAAACTCGAGCGAGCACAGGGAATATGTGACCTTCTCCGCAGCGTCGGAGAGGGGATGGGCAAAGTCATACATCGGATAGACGCACCACTTGTCGCCCGTCTGATGGTGGGAGACATGCGCGATTCTGTAGATGACCGGGTCGCGCATATTGATGTTCGGGCTCGCCATGTCTATCTTGGCGCGCAAAACCTTTTCGCCGTTTGCAAACTCGCCCTCGGTCATTCGGCGGAAGAGGTCGAGATTCTCTTCAACCGAGCGGTCGCGGTAGGGGCTGTTTTTGCCCGGCTCTGTAAGAGTGCCGCGGTATTCGCGTATTTCCTCGGGCGACAGGTCGCAGACATACGCCTTGCCCTCTTTGATGAGCTTTATCGCGCACTCATAGAGAAAATCGAAATAGCTCGATGCGTAGTAGACCTCGTTCCATTTGTAGCCGAGCCACTCAATGTCCTCTTTTATCGCGTCGACATATTCGACATCCTCTTTCGAGGGATTCGTGTCGTCAAGACGGAGATTGCACACTCCGCCGTATTTTTCCGCGATGCTGAAGTCGATGCATATCGCCTTTGCGTGACCGATGTGCAGATAGCCGTTGGGCTCCGGAGGGAATCTCGTCTGCACGCGGGTGTTGACCCCGTTTGCAAGATCCTCGTCTATAAAATCAGTGATAAAATTTGAATTGAGATTGGTGCTGTCCGCCATTTAGTTCTCCTCCTTGTAGTGTGCGAGCGCCGCAGCGAGTCTCGCTCTGACTCTGTCCTCGCCGAGCAGCCTGATTATCGAATGAAGATCGGGCGTGTTGCGGCGCGAAGTCACCGCGATTCTGATAACGGTCGAAAGGTCGCCGACATGACCCTTGAACGCCGTGGGATCTTTCTTGTATTCCTTGACGTTGGGCGTGTAGCCGAGCGGCTCGCACATCGCTTTGATGCGCGCAAACCATGCGTCCTTGTCGTCGTTTATGTCAAACTCGCCGATGTATTTTTGAAGTATCGCCGCCGCATCGCCTGCGCTGATATTCTCGGGCAGGGTGTAGTCGGGGGTGTAGATTTCATCATAGAAATACGAGACGAAGTCCTTGACCTGCTCCCAGTTTGCGATATCCTTTCGCGGCTTCGGGCAGTCGCGGTCTATCGAGAATATGCCGCGCGCAAAATCGCGGTTAGAGTCGAGAAGCTTGTAGAGCTCCTCCTCATATTCTTTCGCCCAGTTCAGTATATTGCCGAGCACCTCGTCCGCCGTCATGTGCGAAATAATATTCTTGCTCACGTCGTTGAGCTTCGCCATGTCAAACAGGCATCCGCTCACGCTCATCTTCTTGAGATTGAACGGGAACTTCCAGCAGTCCTCCGTGGGATTCGCTCTGCGCCAGTCTTCGAAGTTCGAGTTGAGCAGCGTCATGATATATTCGATAACGCTCTCCTTGGGGTAGCCCTGCTCGACAAAGTAGCTGACCGCCGCCTCGGGGTCTTTTCTCTTCGAGAGCTTGCGCTTGGCGCCCGTCTCCTCGTCTATCTTCATGACCTGCGGAGTGTGCGCGTATTTCGGCACTCTGTAGCCGCACGCCTTGAACAGCGCGATGTGCTTCGGGACGGAGGATATCCACTCCTCGCCGCGAATAACGTGCGTCGTGCGCATGAAGTGGTCGTCGCAGACATGTGCAAAGTGATAGGTCGGCACGCCGTCGCTCTTCAAAAGCACCTCATCGATTATATTCTCCGGCATTTCAATTTTGCCGCGGATCATGTCGTCAAAGACAATTCTCTTGTTCTCGTCGCCCTCGGAGCGGAAGCGGAGCACATAGGGCTCGCCAGCCTCGATGCGTCTCTTCTGCTCGTCAAAGCTCAGGTTGCGGCACTTTGCCCATTTGCCGAAATATCCGGTTATCGCCGCGCCGCCGTTTTCCTGCTCTTCGCGGATAGCGGCGAGCTCGTCCGCAGTGCAGAAGCAGGGGTATGCCTTGCCCTCCTGCACAAGACGCTTGGCGACCGCATGGTAAATTTCAACGCGCTTGCTCTGGGTATAAGGACCGTAAGCGCCCTTCTCCGTGTCGAATCCGGTCACGCCCTCATCAAATTCGAGACCGAAATTTTTGAATCCGTTGATTATCGCAGAGACGCCGTCGGCGACCTCACGCTTCTTGTCCGTGTCCTCGATTCTCAGATAAGTAAGTCCGCCGCTGACTCTCGCCGTAAGAAAATCGACGAGCGCGCCGAACAGTCCGCCTATATGGAGATACCCCGTCGGACTCGGTGAGAATCGGGTCACGCGCGCGCCCTCGGGCAGCTCGCGCGGGGGAAATCTCAGCTCGCAGTCCTCCGGCGTCAGCCCGTTTGAGCCGAACAGGAGATCGGCGAGTCTTTCGTTATCAGTCATTAAACCGCACTCCGTTTCTTGAGTAAATATATACACTATATTATCGCAGAAAAACGCCCGTCAATCAAGAGCCAAAGAACAATTTCTCAAATCAAAAGAGGACAATCGATAAAAATTTCATAAATCTTGTATTTTCCATTGATTTTTGGGCGTTTTTATTTTATAATGAATTTGACCGCGCAGGCAGGAGACTGTTTTTCATGGGCTCATACGCTCCAAAACGGCACCTGGATAAGCGCGCTGAAATGAAGAAAAATTTTTTCGGAGGTAACTGAAATGACAAAGAAGATCATAGCTCTTGTCCTTGCTCTCTGCTTCGTTTTTGCTTTTGCAGCCTGCAAGAAGGATAAGGACAACAGCGACACAACCACAGGCGAGCCCAACACTTCCGCAAACGGCGAGACGATTGCAAACGACGAGTCCAGCGAAGCTGAGTCCGTCAGCGGCGACGAGTCCACCGAGGCTCAGACCGACGCTTCCGGCAACACCGTAGCTCCCGAGGAGACCAAGAAGGGTAATCAGGGCGGCAATCAGGGCGGCAATCAGGGCGGCGGCAGCACTGCTTCCAAGCCCGCGACAAAGGCTGAGATAGTTGCGTATTTCAACAAGGCCATTAACGGCGTTAAGCCCAGTGCGAAGAGCGTTACAAGAGTTTCTGAGACGAACTACAGAAGCGGCAAAATCACCGGAGTGCCCTCCATCGTCGATAAGCTTGTCGGCGGTATAGACAGCTTTGTTGACGGTCAGCTCAAGAAGAACAGCAAGGGCTCCGAAACATTCTCCAATTCTGCGGCTATAAAGGCTAACTTCCCTGTTGAGAACGAGTCCTGGTCGAGCAAGCTTACTGCGAATGATGTCGCAAGCGCAACTTGCACCGAGGCGGGCGGAGTTTACACCATTACTATAAAGACGGTTGCCGACAAGGCTTCCTCCAACGTTCATCACGGCTCGGGTCATGCCCCGAAGGTTTTCAGCGTGGTTCTCCCGTCTGTTATCAACGATCAGTTTAGCGGCGGCGTGCTTAAGTCTGTCGCTAAAGCCTTTAAAATCGGCACCGCTCAGATGGAGTATCCCTCCGGTACAGTTACCGTTAAGGTTGATGCTAAGACCAGCCGCGTTATCAATGCTACATATGATGCCAAATGGACAATTCACCTTCCTCTTGGCGACGAAATGGTAGTGCTTCCTTTCGGCACAAAGACCATTTACAACATCGCTTACTAATTAAACAAAATGACTGTTTTGAGGCAGGAGTTTCCTGCCTCAAAATGCATTTACAAACATATCAAGTGAAAAAGAAGGATATTTAAAATGGAAAAGAAAGTTCTTGTTGAAACTTCCGCGCGCCATGTACATGTCACCAGAGAAGCTCTCGATATCCTCTTCGGCGAGGGTTATGAGCTGACCGTCAAGAAGGAGCTCTCTCAGCCCGGCCAGTTCGCGAGCAACGAGCGTGTTGCCGTTGTCGGACCGAAGGGCAGCTTCCCGGCAGTCTCCATCCTCGGCCCCGTGCGTCCCGAGAATCAGGTTGAGATTTCGCTCACCGACGCCCGTTCGATAGGCGTGACTGCTCCTGTCAGAGAGAGCGGCGACGTTGCGGGCAGCGGCGCCTGCAAGCTTGTCGGCCCCAAGGGCGAAATAGAGCTTGAGTGCGGCGTTATCGCAGCGCAGAGACACATCCACGCAACTCCCGAGGATGCCGAAAAATACGGTCTTCAGGACAAGCAGATAGTCAGCGTCAAGATCGACTCCAACGGCCGTTCGCTCGTTTTCGGAGATGTCGTCGTCAGAGTCAGCCCGAAGTATGCGCTGGCAATGCACATCGATACCGATGAGTCCAACGCCGCAGGCGCAACTCCCGGTCTCATGGGCGAGATACTTGCGTAACAAAAAGCGAAATTCAGTCCTCTGCACTCTGAGTGCGGAGGGCTTTTCGCTTGCGGTCGGGGAGGATGAGCAGACGCACTTATGTGCCAATAGCGGCGGAGTTCTTCAGGCAATATAACGGCATTTTTATTCTCAAATATAAAATTATTGTCAGCTCCCTTGTGTAAAGGGAGCTGGATCGGCGAAGCCGAGACTGGGGGATTGCGTCCGGATAAAAATTGTCGTGGTTGTCCTCGATTTATCAACAGGCAAATTCTTATTTCCGGATACTTACGCGAAACCGCCGCAAAAATCAAAACACTTTTCCCTGATGTGTTTCACTAATGACGCATTTACACAATTTGGACTACCCCCGTTAAACGAAATTTTATCTTTTGTCTATTGAATGATTGGAACAACGATTATACAATTATATATAAATTAATAAGGAGTGAAATAAGATGAAAAAGATTCTGGCAATAATCCTTGCCGCAGTCCTCGTTCTCTCGTTCGCGGCGTGCAAGAAGAATGACACAAACAACGACACCACTGCCGGTGACGCGCAGACCTCCGGTCAGGCGGCGGATGTTTCCGCTTCCGATGATACCGCTTCTTCCGAAGAGGCTTCCTCCGAGGTCGAGACCGAGGTAGTCACCGATAAAGAGGGTCACACCGTTATCGAGACTAAGGCTTCTCAGTCCTCCGATACAAAGAACACGACCAAGGGCAGCACGACTCCCTCCAAGGGTCTCAACACCAACGACGCAGCAGCTTGCATCAAAGCTTATCAGGCGGCTATCGCCAAGACAAAGCAGTTCAAGAGCGGCAGACAGAACATGGCTCTCAAGGGCAGCATCACTGCTGACGGCAGCCTCGGCGCTCTGCTCAAGATAGCTCAGAAGCCCGTTGCAAACGCACTCAACAAGAACTCCAAGGATCGTACCGATATCCCCGGCAAGCCCTCGGGCATGCAGGCGAGCCACATGAAGAGCGCCAGCGCGGTGACCAGCGGCAACTACACCACAATCACCTTCAACGTCAAGGATCAGACTCAGGGCGCGAAGGCTGATAACCACAGCGGTTCCGTCGGCTGCGCAGTCGGTACTCTCGGCGATGTCGATAACGCTATCAGAGAGCTCGGACTCAGCGTCGACTACAAGGACGGCAAGATTGAGCTGACATACACCAACTGCAAGGTCGTCGTCAAGATTGACAACACCACCGGCAAGATCGTCGAAGGCAGCTGGGCATATGATGTCAATGTCTATGCAAACGGCATCAAGGTCTCCATCGTCTCCGTTAATAACCTCAAGGGTGTCGTCGCTTTCTCTTACACCGCTAAGGGCTGATATCTGAAAAAAATCGAAGCCGTCCGTCTTTTCCAGACGGGCGGTTTTTTGTCGGCTGTCGGGGATATGCGTCGGATAAACTGCGGCTTTATCAAAAATTAATTTTTTGCCATGTTTTTTTATAAGATTTTTCTTGACCTGTCTGCTTCAATATCTTAAAATATAAGCCTAATCAAGTGCAACACTCAGATAAAATCTGTCGGGAGGGAGAAGAATGAACAAAAAGCTTATGAGATTTGCCGCACTTTTGCTTGCGGCGGCTATGCTCTTTTCCTTTTCGGCGTGCAGAACGAACGATGACGGTTCGGAGTCTTCTACGGACGAACCCTCGGTCACTGATGCGGGGAATATTCATGAGGAGTCCACCGACTCTGCGGAGCTGACAACTGACGAGCCGACGACCGACTCAAGAACCGCGACGCGCTCCAATGTTTCCGGCGGAACAAAGACCGAGACTGTCAACGTCTACAAGGGGCTCAACTCCACGAACACTTCGCGGGTGCTCAAGTATTACAAAGCTGCGGCGGCGAACACCAAGAGCATCGACGCCACGCAGTATATGTCAATGAAGCGCGTTGATTACACTCCGCGCAACAGCTTCCAGAAGGGAATGCTCTCCCTGTTTACGGGCATAGCCTCTGCGGCGCTCGCGGCGAACAGCACGCCTGTGAACGAAGTGCCCGGAGTGCCCGATGAAATTAAGTCGAGCGACCTTATCTCCGCGAACGCTGTCGCTTACGGCAACTACACCATAGTGACGCTCAACGTTAGGATGCAGCAGGACGATCAGAATACTAAGGACGCGCATCAGGGCCCGGTCGGCAGGACTGTCGGAACGGTCGGGGACCTCGGCAGAGTTTTTGAAGCCATGCCGAGCATCAAGGTGAACTGCTCAAAGGGCAGCATTACGCTCAAGTATGACGACTGCAAGGTCGTTGTCAAAATAGACAACGGCAGCGGAATGATAGTCAGCGGCACATGGAGCTATACTGTTGATATCGATGTCGACAATATATATGCGAGCATCGCGGGCAGCGACGAGCTGCTGATAACGAACACAGGCGGCGCGGTCGGATTTGTTATAAAGACGAATGACGGAATCTCGCTTCAAAGCCGCAATTCAAAATAAAACTGACCCGCACGGCGCGATGCCGGGCGGGTTTTTGATATTAAATTAGGAAGAGAGCTGCCTTTTGACAGCTCTCTCTTTATGTTTTTATTTATCTGCTTCGGCGTCGTTTGCCTTTGCCTCTTCGATGACCTTCTGTGCAACGACGGGCGGCGCATCCTCATAGCGGGTGAACTCAAGGGTGAACCAGCCTCTGCCGGCGGTCACGGAGCGAAGGACGGTCGAGAAATCGCCCATCTCGCCCATGGGAACTTCCGCGATGAGCTCCTGGATCTTCGGCTCGTCGGACGGACCCATGCCGAGCACGCGGCCGCGGCGCTTTGTGACATCGCCCATGATGTCGCCGAGGTTCTCGTCGGGCATATAAGCCTTCAGAGTGCCGATAGGCTCAAGGATAACGGGGTTCGCCTGCGGGATACCGTTCTTGTATGCTATGTTCGCGGCGGTCTTGAACGCCATTTCGGACGAGTCGACCGGATGATAAGAGCCGTCGTAAAGAGTCGCCTTTATGCCGACCATCGGGTAGCCGGCAAGTACGCCCTTCTTGACGCTGTCGCGCAGACCCTTTTCAACTGCGGGGAAGAAGTTCTTCGGCACGGAGCCGCCGACAACTTCCTCGGCGAAAACGAGATCGTCGCTCTCGCAGGGCTCGAAGCGGATGAACACATCGCCGAACTGGCCGTGTCCGCCGGACTGCTTCTTGTGTCTGCCCTGAACCTCGACCTTCTTGCGGATGGACTCTCTGTATGCAACCTTCGGTACGCTGAGATCGACCTCAACGCCGAACTTGTTCTTGAGCTTGGAAACGATAACATCAAGGTGCTGCTCGCCGAGACCGGAGAGAATCTGCTCGCGGGTCTCTTTGTTGATGACGAACGAAATTGTCGGATCCTCTTCGAGGAGCCTGAGCAAGCTCGCCGCGACCTTCTCTTCGTCGCCCTTTTTGCGAACCTTGACTGCCATTGAAAGGCAGGGGGTCGGGAACTTGATGCCCTCGAGCGTTATCGGGTTCTTTGCCGAGCAGACAGTGTCTCCGGTCTTGATGCCCGCAAGCTTTGTGACAACGCCGATGTCACCCGCGGGGATGCAGGATGCGTCCTCCTGCTTGCTGCCCTTGAGGGTGATTATCTTTCCCATTCTCTCGCTCTCTTCGGTGCGGGAGTTATAAGCGGGGGTGTCCGAAGTTATCTTGCCGGAAACGACCTTGAAGAAGGACATCTTGCCGACGAACGGGTCGGCGATAGTCTTGAAGCAGATAGCCGCAAGCGGGCCGTTTTCGTCGCAGGGAAGACCGTTCTCGCCTGCCTTGTCGGCTGCGGAGGGAGCGGAATAGACTATCTCGTCAAGGAGCATATCGATAGCTTCGCAGGTGTAGCCCGCGCAGGCGTATACGGGGATAACGGAGCCGTCGCTGACGCCGGAGTTGAGAGCCTTGATTATCTCTTCGCGGGTGAAAGTCTCGCCTGCAAAGAACTTCTCCATCAGCTCGTCGTCGCTCGAAGCGACTGCTTCTGTAAGTATATCGAGCATCTCGTCAAGCTGCGGGTCGGAGGGCATTGCGACCTCTTTCTTCTCGCCGCTGCTGTAGTCAAAAGCCTTGCGGGACGCGAGGTTGACATATGCCGCAACCTTGCCGCCGTCCATATAGGGGACGATAACGGGGCAGATAGCACCGCCGACTGCGTCTTTTATAGCTGCAAATGTTTTATAGAAATCTGTATTGTCCGCGTCGCAGCGGGTGATGGCGAACATTCTCGAAATGCCTCTGGCGTTCGCCGCCTTGAGAGCCTTCTCTGCGCCGACGTCAAAGCCGGAGCCCGCCGCAGTGACGATGAGCACGCTGTCCGCCGCGCGGATGCCTTCGCTCATGCCGCCCGCAAAGTCAAAAAGACCGGGAGTGTCGATTATATTTATCTTCGCGCCGTTCCACTCGATAGCGGCAACAGCGGTTGAAACCGTGGCCTTTCTCTTTTTCTCCTCGGCGTCGAAGTCGAGCACGGTGGTGCCGTCGGCGACTCTGCCGAGTCTGTCGGTAGCCTTCGCGGTGTAGAGCATTGCTTCCGCAAGGGTTGTTTTTCCTCTGCCGCCATGACCTGCTATGGCGATATTTCTTATGTCTTTCGCGTTATAGGCTTTCAAAAAAAGTCCTCCTTATCAAAGCGCCGCTGCGCGTTTAGATTTACTGCATAAAAATTAACCACAGTTTTGAAGAAATTATAGCATACATTACTATAGATTTCAACAAAAAAATAAAAATATATTCATTAACGTTATATAAACAAATTGAGCACAGTTTGCACTTGTAAAAGGATATAAAAATAGTATGTTTTGGTCACATCGGGGCTGTTTATCTCAAAATAAAAATAAGGACTGCGGCGGTCCGCAGTCCCTTGTGATAAAAGTTATAACAAAACATCCCCCGCACCTCTCGGTGCAGGGGATGCATTATATCAATTTTTACGCAGCTTTCTTTTCTTTTCTGCGCTCTGCCGCGCGTCTGATAGCCTTGCCTATCTCGAACACCGGGATAGTGGAGACCGAGAGACCTGCGGAAATGAGCAGCTCGTTGAGCTGGAATGTGCCGGGCGCGATGTCAAATTATTATATTATCTGGAGGCTTTTCTTTTCGCTGCGGCACGCTGAACGACCTTGATTATCTCGACTATCGGGATTATCGAAAACGCGAGGGCGAGCGATGTCGCATATTCGGCGAAGCCTATCGGAGTGAAGCCGAAGGCGTTTGCGAGGAACGGTATCTCAATAACCGCCGTAGTCAGCACGAGAGACGCTACCATCGCGCCGAACAGCGGCATGTTGTGACTGCCGCGAAGGCTCATCTTTATGACCGAGCCGCGCTGCGAGCGCATATTGAACGAGTGGAATATCTCGCACATCGACATGGTGAGGAATGCCATCGTCATGCCCTGCTCGCACTCGGCGATGTTCATGAACGCCCAGTGACCGGTCTCAAAGCGCTCGCCTATAAAGAACGCTGCGAGAGTCAGTGCGGTGACCAGCAGGCCCTGATAGAGCACATCAAAGCCGAGCCCGCCTGCGAATATTCCGTCCGACGGATCGCGCGGGCGGCGGCGCATGATATCGCTCTCCGCCTTTTCGAGTCCGAGCGCGAGCGCCGGGAAGCAGTCGGTGACGAGGTTTATGAACAGCAGATGCGGCGCTTCGAGAATCGTGAAGCCGAGAAGCGTTGCGGTGAATATCGCGAGCACCTCAGCAAGGTTCGAGCCGAGCAGGAATTGAATAGCCTTTCGGATATTGTCATATATCCGGCGGCCCTCTTCAACGGCGTTGACGATAGTTGCAAAGTTGTCGTCCGTGAGCACCATGTCTGCAACATTCTTTGTGACATCCGTGCCGGTTATGCCCATGCCTATTCCGATATCCGCGCTCTTTATCGACGGCGCGTCGTTGACTCCGTCGCCCGTCATGGCGGTTATCTTTCCTTTTGCGCGCCAGGCGTTGACTATTCTCGTCTTGTGCTCGGGCTGCACGCGCGCGTATACATATATATTTTCGACTCTGTCCGCGAACTCTTCGTCGCTCATCGCGGAGAGCTCCGCGCCGGTTATTGCCTGTGACGGATCGGTGAGTATGCCGAGCTCCGAGGCTATCGCAACGGCGGTGTCCTTATGGTCGCCGGTTATCATAACGGGGGTTATACCCGCGCCGCGGCACTCCTCTATAGCCGCCTTGACCTCCGGGCGGACGGGGTCAATCATGCCCGTGAGTCCGATAAAGACAAGATCATGCTCCAACGCCTCGGGCGAAAAATCGTCGGGCGCGGAGTCGTATTTTCTCATCGCCGCCGCGAGCACGCGCAGAGCCTTATCCGCCATCCTCTTGTTTTCCGAGGCTATTGTCGCCTTTATCTCGTCTGTCATCGGAACGATTTTTCCGTCAATAAAAGCGTGGGTGCAGAGATCGACGACAACATCGGGAGCACCCTTTGTGTATTGAATAATGCCGTCCGGTGTCTTGTGGACGGTGGACATCATCTTTCTGCCGGAGTCGAACGGAGCTTCGCCGATTCTCGGGCTGTCGCTTTTCAGCTCGCCCTTATGAAGTCCGAGGCTTATCGCGTAGCTGACGAGAGCCGCCTCCGTGGGCTCGCCGATCACGAGTCCGTCGGAATCCTCCTGCGCGTCGGAGCAGAGGGACATGGCTCTTGCGAGCAGCTTTTCGTCGCCGTAATGATCGACGACGGTCATCTTATTCTGCGTGAGAGTGCCTGTCTTGTCAGAGCAGATTATCTGCGCGCAGCCGAGCGTCTCAACAGCGGTGAGCTTGCGGATAACTGCATTTTTCTTCGACATGTTCGTAACGCCTATTGACAGCACGATAGTGACCACCGCCGCAAGTCCCTCGGGAACGGCGGCAACGGCGAGGCTGACGGCTACCATAAACACGTCGATAACGCTCTTGAATATCAGCGCGGGATCGCCGCCCGCGAGAGTGGAGCGCTCCATGAACAACGAGAACGCGAAGATGAAAACGCAGATTCCAAGCACGAGGAAGGTGAGAGTCTTAGAGAGTCCCGCAAGCTTTTTCTGGAGCGGGGTCTGTCCGTCCTCCGCCTTTGTTATGGCGTCGGCTATCTTGCCCATCTCGGTATTCATGCCCGTGTCGGTGACGACGGCCTTGCCGCGTCCGTAGACAACGGCGCTGCCCATATACGCCATGTTCTTTCTGTCGCCCAGCGGAATATCGCCGCCGTCGCCCGCGCCGAGAACGGAGATAATCTTGCTCACGGGCACGCTCTCGCCGGTCAGCGCGGCCTCCTCTATTTTAAGGCTGGCGCTCTCGAATATGCGGCAGTCTGCGGGAACAGCGTCGCCCGCCTCGAGTACCACGATATCGCCGACGGTCAGGTCTTCGCTCTTGACAGTCATTATCCTGCCCTCGCGAATGACCTTGGAAGTCGCCGCGCTCATCTCCTGCAGCGCTTCGATAGCCTTTTCCGCCTTGCTCTCCTGCAAAACGCCGAGCACCGCGTTTATTAGCACAACGGCGAGGATTATCACGGTGTCCGTAGGGAAGGACGGCGAGCCGGAGACCTTGCCCTCGTAGACTGTCGTCACGGCGGATATGACCGCGGCGACGATAAGGATGATTATCATCGGGTCGGCAAGCTGCTCAAAAAACCGCCTGACGAGCGATTTCTGCTTTGCCTGTGCCAATTTGTTTTTGCCGTATTTCTCAAGACGGCGTTCGGCCTCGGACTGCGAAAGTCCGTTTTCCGAGCTCTCCGTCCGCTTAAACACCTCGCGGACGTCTTCAAGATAGTACTTCAATTTTTATGCCTCCCTTTCGGTTAAACAAAAAAGACCTTCGACAGACCATGTCTGCCAAAGGTCTTGCCTCAAACGCATTCAACGCATATGTCTGCTGCCAGCCGGGCTCGGTCGGTTATCGCGACCTGCACGACGGTTGGTGACAGCGAGATGGGCTTTTGCCCATAGCTACTCCCCAATGGATATGCATTTATCATACTCCGCAAAAGAGGAAATGTCAATTAAAAATTTATAAATTTTTATCTATTATTCTTTTTATTCGACAAAATCACTCTTGACAAAAGCTCAATGTGAATATATAATTAATGCGTATTCTGACAAATGTTTCTGTGGACTCGCATGTTTTTGTAAGCCATTGACCGTTTGATGGTTCACAAAAATGTGCGGGTCCATTGCACAACATATAATATAGAATGCAAATTTTTTCACGGAGGTACCACAATGAAGGGTACAGTCAAATGGTTCAACGCAGAAAAAGGTTTTGGCTTCATCGCTAACGATGAGGGCGGCGACGATGTTTTCGTACATTTCTCCGCTATCGTTGCAGACGGCTACAGAACTCTCACCGAGGGTCAGAAGGTCACCTTCGAGGTCGAGCCGGATCCCAAGGATTCCAGCAAGCTCAGAGCTGTCAACGTTGTCGGCGAATAATTTTCTCCAGAGTTGACGCGGGCGTCCGTTATGCGGACGCCCGTTTTTTATATTTTCCTCTTCAACATATCCTCCGCAATGCTCTTCGCGAGCTCATCCATGTGCGAAAAGTCCATGGCGGAGATATATATGCTCTCGAGGTCGTCGTGTATACTCTTTGCGCTCGCGAGGGAATTTACGGCCTCGCCGATAAACTCGCCGTAGGCTTTTTTGGTGAAGTTCAGCCGCGACATATGCCGGCGCAGCGCGGCGCGATCGGTGAAGCGCGAGGAGTTTATCTTCACCGCGCCGTCAAACTCCGCGGGATGCAGCCTGTTTGAGGTCACGAAGCCGAGCGACAGGTCGGGGATGAGCAGATGTTCGGGCTCGCCGTCCGGTGAAAGGGGAGACGGGCTCGTGATTATGTCATGACCGCCGGAGAGGGCGTATCCGCGAAGCAGTGACAGCAGGGCTGCGGAGCTCGCGATGTTGTCGTCCTCGATGATATATATGCGCTCGCAGAGCTGTCTTACGGTCTCACCGAAGAAAGTTATCCCGTCCGGAGTGACGGCGGATATCATTCTGTGATTCTCTTCGCCGATGCGCCCGGTCGGCTTGCCGAACTCGCGCGACGCAATGCGCGAAGCCGCGCGCTTGATTTTTGCCGTGTCCGTGCAGCCGAGCGTCAGGCGCAGTATATCCTCGCGCAGCAGGGCGCTCGCTTCGAGAAAACGCCTGCATCTGCGGTGGCACGCGGCGTTTTCGTCGGTCAGCGCGATGACCTCATCCGCGCGCGAACGCAGAATATTTTTATCCCAGAATCTGCCTAAATCGACTGTCTCCTGCGCGGCGCCCGGATATTTCGGCTCGAGCGTGTGCGGAGAAGTGCCGTCCGCTATCCAGCAGTTGAGCGCGGGCGCGTATACGCCGTCGAGCGAAGCGGGATCGGATGAGCAGTATATCAGCTCCGTCTCAATCCCCGCATCGGTCAGTGCGGAGTTTATCCGTTTCATCAGGCTCGATTTGCCCGTGCCCGGACCGCCCTTTATTATATATGTATACCCGCCCGAATGAGTCGGACAAAGCTCGCCGAAAAATGAGTGAAACCCCTCGGGCGAGCTGCACCCGAGAAAATATTTTATGCTACCCATAATACGCCTCCCGAAAAGTCATATTACAGAGTATTCACCGCCCGCTTGTCAGGTTACGGAAAAATATTAACTGTAGTAGTATACTATTTCGGTTCCTTTATAGAGGGCATCTTTGCGGGTCTCATATGTGTTTTCGTCAACGCTTTCGACCGCGTCTCCGCTGCCTGATTTCCAGTCCTTAATGACATTGTTCAAATACAGGTCTGCGCCGCCGCTGACATAATATACGGCGGGATAACCCGATTCGAGGGAGCCGGTGGTGTTATAGGCGTGTACGCTGTCTATATGTATAAGCTTGCCATCACAGTAACGGTATTTTCCCGCCGCATCGTATATTCCGCCGTCGTTCGAGTCGATGATGAAATAGTAGTTTTTATCAGTGCCTTGAAGAAGAGTTATGTGATTGGAATATCTTACCGGGCAGGTGGATTGAAATTCATATGCGCAAAAGACCGTAGTTCCCTTTATGTCGAGAATGTACGGAAAGCTGTACTGAAGCTCGCCCCGTTGATAGCTCAGGCAAATGAACAGCTCAAGCCTGACGTCGCCGTCGAGGTCATAGTAATATTTTCCGCACTTGAAGTTGTTGTAGTCATACTCATATTCGCTCGCGGTTTCGACGCGGCGTGAAACGGAGGTCTGCCACGACTTGGTTTTCAGAAAGGCTTCGTACAGCGCGCGGTCGTCGACTGTGTTTTTGACGGTTGCCGCATTTGCCTTTTGCGTTGTATCGTTTACAGTAGTTTGTGTGTTGCTGACCGAATTGCTTTCGGAAATTTCGCCGACATATTCCGAACTTTGTGCGCTGTCAGGTTCGTCGACGGGCAGATCGGAGCCGCCGGAGTTACAAGCTGCCATGGCGATCATCGCACACACGACGCACACCGCTGCAAATATTTTTGCGATTTTTTCGTTCATTGTCATTCTCCTTTCATATGAGCTAAATTATAGCATGCTTTTCTAAAAAATAAATAAGAGCGGTATGAAAGGCATATTTTATGGAACGAACGGCAACATTTGCCGAAAATGAACCCGACGGCAAGCGGTTATATTGACAAACGAAGCTAAAAAAGGTAAAATATCACGAGTGATTCAGACGCAGTTGGGCGAGGAGGAATGCCGCCGCCGGGGGCGGATAGAGGCATTGCTCCGAGGTGAAGAAACAAGGAGCGGAGCGAGCGCACCATCGTCCTCGGCAGCTCCATATCATTCGTTTCCGCCTTTGGCGAAAACTCATTCATTGCGCGCCTCGTCCTCTCCCCAAAAAGGCAAGCCTTTTTGGGACCCCTGTATTATGCGACTATGTTTCTGATGGAAGCGCCGCGGACGGACAGCGGAAAGCTAATAAGCAGGAAGCAAACTAAAATATAAATATAACCGGGTGTGGCGCAGTTGGTAGCGCGGGTGGTTTGGGACCATCAGGCCGCAGGTTCGAACCCTGTCACTCGGACCATATCGAGTGTTCATAACGGATTTGAGTTATGAACACTCGATTTTTTGTTTTCCGCACAACCGAATATTGCTGTGGGTTATATGCGGTACATGGGGCCTGCTATTATTTATTATATCGCTAAGTGGCTTTTGCCGGCCGGATATTTTGGGGGATGAGAGTATGCTTACACTGAGAGAAGAAATTTTAAATCTTCTGGAATCGCCGGAGCTTTTGGAGTATCTGCTGTCAAATCCGGAAAGGCTTTGTGAATTTGACTATGCGAATATTATTGCCGGCGCGCCTATAGGACTTGCTGAGAAGCGGGCGCTGCTTGAAAAGCTGAAAAACAGTGCGGAGTTGCGCAGAGAGCCGGATAAAGTTGCCGATTATATTGCCGCTCTGGATTCCGCAACGGCGGCTCTTGAGAACAGCGGCAACGAAACCGCGCTGTCCGTTGTGCTGCGCAGATGCGGCGTTGACAGCTTTGTTGACGGCGCTTATTATGCGGCATCTGCGGAGTCTGCGCGAAGGGCAATCCGCGAATATGTTTCGGAGTGCAGTGACTGCGATTGGGGTCATATGTACTGGGAGATGAAGCTGTATCGGCGGTCGGATGCATCGGAGAGCGGCGGATTTATGCGGACGGAGTATATTTATATCGCCGAGCCGAATGGGGAGATTCAGTATTTTCTGCACAATTACGGCCGTCGCGGAAAAACTAAATATTATACTCGGGCGGAGGAGGCGTTCGGGGAGAGATCGGCGGATCTGAATCTGCCGGTGCCGTATCGCCCGGGAGATATTTTGAAAATCGACTGTTCGCCGTATACGGACGGCGTGCATTATTGCATATTGACCGAGGTTGGCGACGACTGCTGCGGCGTTCGGTGCATGTATCCGGTTTTTGACGGGCGCATCGGTCATGGTGCGTTGAAGCACGGCAATTATCTTTCCGAGAGTGCCTGTGGCATAAAGCAGTATCTCTCGCCGCTGTATCGGGCAAGGATATGCGTTGAAGAGCTCCCCGAAAGCTGCCGCTTTATGAAATCTCTTCGCGTGAAGCTCCGCAGCGATCCCGACTTCGGAAAAGCTATATCTCAGGTCGGTTCATATCTGAAGTTCCGGCAGTCGTGAAAATTTAATGCGGTTTCGCACTTGCGTTATTTCTTCGTGACATCTGATATCCGATGTGACAAAAATGGGACATCCTCCGTGCTATGATGAGCCTCGGGAGGCGACAAAAAATGGACGATAAAGCAATCCGCGGCATTTTGATAGAGTGGCTGCAGGCGAACTATCCGGAAGGGCGTATTTATCAGGAGAAAAGCATCGGCGAATCGGTCTGTGATGTGATGCTGGTCAGCGATTGCTTGACCGGATTTGAAATCAAGAGCGACCGCGACAGCTATCGCAGGCTGCCGCGTCAGGTGGAGTATTATCAGCAGTATTTCGACTATAACTATCTCGTAGTGGGCGAGAGGCACGGCGCTTCTGCGGGCGCGAAGATTCCCGATAACTGGGGGATTATTGTTGTCTGCGAGGATGGAATAAATCTCAAACGCAAGCCGAAATACGGTTCGCCCAGGCTTGAAAAACAGCTTCGCATACTGTGGAAGGCAGAGCTTAACAACATACTCAGCAGATTGAATGTGCCCCTGATGACTTACAAGAGCAAGGACTATATAGTGCGCTACCTTGCCGAAACGCAGGAGAGCAAAGAGCTGCAGGAAAAAATCCATGAGGGCGTGGTGTATGAGCTGCTCCACAGAGATTATGACACTTTGGGTATAGGCGACCCTACGGTAAGCGGCGAAGCAAAAGATAGCAGCATCTACTGTGAAATGCCGGTGTCGGAGATGATAGATACTCTCTCGGAGCAGGATCTGCAGCAGTTCACCCTCGACCATTGGATTGAGCTCTATGCAAAGGCGAGAAAGCTGAAAGAGGCAAAGGTCTACAAATACAAAAAGCCGGGGAGAGAAAGAGTAAGCTCGGTTGAACATACTATTAAATATAAAGATATAGAAGCGACCCCCGGAGTCCCGTGGATGGACAGGAGAATAATCAACGAGTTTATTTTTTATCTGATAAACGGGTATGAAATCTGGGAGTCCAAAGGAAGGCAGAATTACAATCTTGTAAACTATGAACCGAATACGGGCTATTGGTTCATCCCGGATAAGGGGTATTACAGCGGCCTCTCGAGGATTGATTTTGAATACGGGATACCGCAGTACAATGCGCTGTATATCTTTGAGTCGATGCTCAACATGCGCGAGATTCGCCGCGATACAAAGAAAGAGACGGTTCTGATTCTCGAAAAGCGGGACAAGATTCTCGAATTGTTCAGAAAATGGCTTTGGGAAGACGAGGACAGGCGCTGGGATGTTGAGGAGAGCTACAACAAAATATTCGGCGGACTCTGCGTAAAGCACTATGACGGTGCCAATCTGTCGTTCCCGCAGATGAGCGAAGAAATCAAACTCTATCCGTATCAAAAGGACGCCGTTCAGAGAATAATCAACGAGAAAAACACGCTGCTCGCATTCGATGTCGGCGCGGGAAAGACATATATCATGATTGCCGCAGCGATGAAGATGCGGCAGATGGGGCTGTCCAGAAAGAATATGTTCGTCGTGCCGAACAACATTGTCGGACAGTGGGAGCTGATTTTTCAGACAATGTATCCCAAGGCGAAGCTGCTGTCCGTGAATCCCGGCACATTTCAGCCGGATGTGCGCCAAAAGGTCTTAAATCAAATTGTAAACGGGGACTATGACGGAATCATCATAGCGTACAGCTGCTTTGAAATGATACCGCTTTCGTCCGAATGCGTCCTGACTCAGATGGAGGATGATCTGTCAAAGCTCGAGGATATGATGGCGCTCCTGCGCCAGGCCGTTGGGTTGGGAAAGGAGCTGAACAGGGTTGAGGAGGGAATACGCAAAACCGCACATCAGCTTATCATGTCGATGCAGAGTACAAGAACCGAGGTCACATTCGACAAATTGGAGATAAACACCCTCTTTGTCGATGAGGCTCATAATTTCAAGAACATTCCGATCGACTCGAGGCAGAAAAATATAGCGGGAATAAATCTCAGGGGCTCGCAGAAGTGCCTGCATATGCAGCGAAAAGTGCGCTGCGTTCAGGAGCAGAACAACGGGGGCGGCGTAGTTTTTGCAACCGGCACGCCGCTGTGCAACTCCATCTCCGACGCCTATGCCATGCAGATGTATCTTCAGCCGGATGTTATGAGAAGAGCCCATCTGGATGTGTTCGACAATTGGGTCAAGTCATTCGCCCAGCCTGAATATGTGTGCGAAATCGATGTGGATACTTCGAATTTCAGGATAGTCAAGCGATTTGCGCGCTTTTTCAATCTCCCGGAGCTTTCCAGGCTGTTTGCAAATATCGCGTGCTTTTATGCCGTGAACGGCAGCGGAGATCTGCCGGAATTCAACGGCTATGATGATATTTTACTTGAGAAAAGCCCGCAGCTTCAGGAATATATGAATAAGCTCTGTGAGCGCACGGAAGAAATACGCAAGAAGAAGATAGACAAGGGCTATGACAACATGCTGAAGGTCAGCACGGACGGGAGAAAGGCGGCGCTTGATCTGCGTCTGGTCGGCTGCGACGAACTGCCGGAGAGCCGCTACAGAAAGACGGATGTATGTGCCGAGCAGGTGATGAAAATATATGAGGAATATCCCGGCTGCGCACAGATAATTTTCTGTGATTACTCCACGCCGAAAACCGGACAGTTCAATGTCTACGCCGAAATGAAGAGCCTTCTTGTGGAAAGAGGCATGCCGCAGGAGGAGATAGCTTTCGTCCACAGCTACACATCGGAGGCGACGAGAGTCGCGCTCTATGAAAAGGTCAACAGAGGAATCGTCCGCGTGCTTATCGGCTCGACATTCAAGCTTGGCATAGGCGCAAATGTGCAGACAAAATTGAAGGCGGTGCATCATCTGGATGCCCCGTGGCGTCCTGCGGATATGGTTCAGCGCGAGGGCAGAATCATGCGCAAAGGAAACCTGAACGAAGAGATACGGATTTTTCGCTATATCACAAAGGGCAGCTTCGATTCATATTCGTGGCAGATTCTGGAGACGAAGCAGAGATTTATCTCGCAGTTCCTGAGCGGGTCAACTTATCAGCGCTCGGCGTCCGATCTCGAAGAAAATGTGCTGACATATGCTCAGGTAAAAGCTCTGTCCATTTCCGAGCCCCTTATGAAGACGCTCGCCGAGAAGCAGAATGAGCTGCGGCACACGGAGATTCTGTCCTCCGCTTTTGAAAAAAGCATTAACGATGCGAACAGGTCGGTTGAAGAGAAGAAGAAAATGCTTGCCGATTTTGATGTCCGTCTGCGCAATACGGTTAAAAACGAGGAATATCTGCTTGGGTTTTCCCGCGAGCAATATAAGCAGGAGGTCGGTAAGATAAAAGATTTCCTCTCCGAGAGCGTGATTCGCAAAGAAGAGCCGATGCCCGACGATCTATTTGTAATGGATTTTGCAATATCCGTGCCGGAAAATCAGGATGAAAAGAAGCCGTATCTTTCGCTCAAACGCCTTGATACTGTATACCGCTTGGAGGTCGGTCAATCCGTCTCGGGAAATGCGCGGCGTCTGTATAATTTCTTTGATTCGTTCTCAAAGCAAAAAGAGCAAATTGAAGACAGCCAGAAAAAGCTGAGAGCTTCAATCAAAGAACTGGAGGCAATCGCGGCTCAGAAAAATCCGTACCCGGAGCAGATTGCCGCGCTGAGAGACGAAGTCAGCGACTTGGAGCAGGGAATAGCAAAAAAGGCATCGGATTAATTGTTCCGTCGACAACATCCTGCGCTTTATTGCCAAAATCTAATCTCTTTTGTATAATTACCGTACTGTTCGGGCGGAGATGAAATATATGTCAAAGCATTTAAAAAATTATGCGGCTACACGAGCGGCGACAAGACTTGTTATGGATGCGGCGCAAAGCGAAAAAGCCAGGGCCGGGCGTGTGACGATGCCGAAAGTCTTTTTAGTTGTCGGGTCAGTTGAGTTCGCCGTTATGATTGCTCTTACGTTTTTCAGCCTTTTGTCCGCCCATTTACCGGCCTTTGCCGTAATATTCGGCGTATTTTCGTTGGCGGGGCTGGCGCTTGTTATCGTATATTTTAATCAGCGCATATATTATACCAATGAAATGCTTGTCTATAAAAATTTTTTCGGCATCAAGCGCGCTTGCCGATATGATGAGCTTACCGGAATAGTTATAGAAAAAGATGTAAAGTTGTTTGCGGGCGAGAAAAAGTTTAATATTGACAGCATGGCGGTCGGCAGGAAAGAATTTCTTCGCTGTGCCGAGGCGGGATATTACCGTGCCCATCAAACGGATATTCCGATCGTCCCGAGACCGAAAGATGATATATTCAAGGGAAACATTAAGGACTCCGAACAATTTGTATGCAGCTATATTATTATAGCGGTGTGTTTGACGATTCTTATCGGACTTTGTCTATATGGCGCAAAGTCCGATGCTCCTACCGAAAATGAGCTTAGGGTTTCCACCGTCACCTTTGAGCGATGCGAAGTTCGCGGCGAAAGGCTCCTGCTGTATAACGGTGGTGAAAAATATTATTGTATACCATATTACAAAGAATTGATACCGGACGCCGACAAATTCCTTGACGACAACAGAAACGGCGGTACACTGACGCTCGGCTTTATTGAAAGCGGAGATCTCGATAAAGATTCTGTAGGATATTATGCCGTATATACCGTTGAAAGCGATGGCAAAGAGCTGGTCACGCTTGAAAAGACAATATCCATAAATAGGGCAAAAGAGAAAAAGCCCCTGTCTGTTTTGGCTTCCGTAATGATTGCGGTTTGGCTTTTGGTAATGCTGACCATTCTGGCAAGTATCTATGTTGGGCGGCATGTTAAAGAGCTTAGCCCGAAGGTTGTGCGGATATTTTTCAGAAGCAATGTTGTTAATTGGCCTGACCCAATGAAAACGCCGAGTGAGAAAAAACGAAAATAACTTCATAGGTTCTCCACACATCACGAACAAAACTCCAATAACAAACCCCGCTGTGCGAAAAATGCATAGCGGGGTATATATTTTTTATATCGTGGATTTATCTTAACGGACACGCTGTGAGCTTCACCCAACCCACTTCGCAACCGCATCCGCCGTCAGATTTATCTGACGGGCGTTGTCTATCGTTGGGGTGCCGTCGCCGTCCTGGCTGCCGTAAACGCCGAATATGCGTGGCATCCGCCGTCGATTATATATTCGGTCAGCTCGGGGAGATTGCTGCGGTACTGCTCATATTTTCCGCGGTTGAGCACTCCGTCATTGCTGCCGTAAATTGACAGCGTCCTTATATTTTCGTTTGAGAGGTCGGCGGTCGAATATGCGGCGAGGAGCAGCAGACCTTTGAAATCGCTCGGGTGTTTTTCGAGATACGCCGCCGCCATCGAGCCGCCGAGGGAGTGGCCGCCTATGTACCAGTCGGTGATTTCGGGGAACATCTCCCGTATGCCGTCTGCGGCGTTGACATCGAATACCGCGAGATTAAACGGCATCCTGACGAGCACGCAAAGTATGCCCTTTTGGGCAAGCGACTCCATGAGCGGCAGATATGCAGTGTATTCGACCTTGCCGCCGGGATAGAATATCAGTCCCTTTGTTGCATTTTTGCTCTTGCAGACTATATTACCGTTGTCGCGTTTGATTGTCTCGGGCAGGGGAGTGCCGTCCTGAAGCCCGAATGATTCACCTGCGGGCGTTATCGCGTGATAGTAGTCGCCGAGATAGACGGCGCACGCTCCGAAAAGCAGCGCAATGACCGCGACTGTCGAAACGATGCAAATTATTATCTTCCGCTTTTTGCTGTCTGCCTTTGCCATGATAATACCTCCGTCGGTTTCTGAGTCGATTATATCATACCGAACCCCTTAAAGCCAAGAAAAAATCTGTTGCAGTTTTTTCCGTCCTCGGTTATGATATTAGCGTAAAGGAGTGCTGTTATGTTTTCGGAAAAATTTATCTGTGCGGGCTATGATTATACAACCTATACATCCCATGTCCCCGCGCCCTATTTCAGAAAGACTTTTGAGATAGACGGCGAAGTCAAAAATAGTGTTATTACGCTGACGGGACTCGGATTTTATGAGCTCTATGTCAACGGGCATAGGCTGACTAAAGGCATTTTGGCCCCGTATATCTCGAATCCCGACGATCTTGTCTATTACGACGAATATGACATAACCGAGTGCCTCGTGCCGGGCAAAAATGTTCTCGGCATCATGCTCGGCAACGGAATGCAGAACGCGCCGGGCGGTCAGATCTGGGACTTTGATATCGCCGCCTTCAGGGGCGCGCCGCGCACGGCTTTCTGCGTCTCGACGGAATATATTGACGGCAAAATCGATATTTTCGAGGCTGACGGTTCGGTCAAAACTGCGCCCTCCCCGGTCATTTTCGATGACCTGCGCTGCGGCTGCTACTACGACGCGTGCCTTGAAATTCCCGGCTGGTCAGAGCCGGACTTTGACGACAGCGCGTGGAAAAACGTTCTGCCTGCGGAGACTCCGCGCGGCGAAAAGCGCCTGTGCGAGGCGGAGCCGATAGCGCCCGTGCGCGAGATAAAGCCGGTTCTGATAAGAAAATGCAGGCTCAAGGAATACATAACCCGCGGCGACGTTGTCAAAGAGGCGAAAAAAATCGCGAGCGACGAGCGCGACGGATTTTTATACGATTTCGGCGTGAACTCAGCGGGTACGGTAAAGCTCAGGATAAGCGGCGAGCGCGGGCGGCAAATCGATCTGCAGTTCGGCGAATATTTTGCGCCCGACGGCGAGCCGGACACGAGCAACATCTGCTTCTATCCCGCCGGATATTCCCAGCGCGATATGTACATACTTAAAGGCGAGGGCGAAGAAATTTTTGAGCCCGTGTTCACTTATCACGGATTCAGATACTGCGTGGTGCTCGGTATAACCGAGCAGGAGGCGACCGCCGATCTTCTGACTTTTGTTGTGCAGAACTCGGCTCTGCGCGAGATCGGCTCATTCGGCTGCTCCGACGAGATGACGAACAAACTTCAAGCGATGACGAGAAACTCCGATCTCTCGAATTTCTATTATTTCCCGACAGACTGCCCGCACCGCGAGAAAAACGGCTGGACGGGCGACGCCGCTCTCTCCGCCGAGCACATATTGATGAATCTCGATGCCGTCAACAGCTACCGCGAGTGGCTGCGCAATATCCGCGCCGCTCAGCGTGCGGACGGTGCTTTGCCCGGCATAGTGCCGACCGGCGGCTGGGGCTTCGAATGGGGCAACGGCCCCGCGTGGGACGCTGCGCTGACGTATATTCCGTATTTTTGCTACGTCCTGCGCGGCGACAGAAAGATAATCGAAGAAAACGCGACGGCGATATTCCGCTATTGCGAGTATATCTCGCGCCGCCGCGACGAGCGCGGGCTTGTAGCGATTGGGCTCGGAGACTGGTGCCCGGTGACGAGGGTCAAATCGCCGCTCGAATTTACGGACAGCGTGACATGCATAAGTATTCTCAAGAAAGCCGCCTATATTTTCTCGCAGCTCGGACTTTCGCTCGAACGCGAGTTCTGCGAAAAGCTCTATAATGAGATAGGAGACGCGGTCAGACGGCATCTGATAGACTTCGGTACTATAACTGCGATAGGCTCCTGCCAGACCTCGCAGGCGATGGCGATATATTACGATGTGTTCAATCCCGGCGAAAAGCCCGAGGCGTTCAAACGCCTTCTTGAGATAATCAAACGGCGCGACGACCATGTAGATGCGGGTATACTCGGTATGCGCGTGCTGTTCAGGGTGCTCTCCGATTTCGGCGAAGCCGACCTGGCTTTTAAGATGATAACCCGCCCGGACTATCCGTCCTACGGCAACTTCGTTGAGCGCGGGCTTACGGCTCT
>OLZQ01000252.1_pt1 | contig 34395 bp, 22 predicted proteins | sample 1644511 | NCBI WGS metagenome assembly OLZQ01 (sample SAMEA103958132, study PRJEB25191) | human gut metagenome | biome: human-associated habitat [ENVO:00009003]; feature: intestine environment [ENVO:2100002]; material: feces | place: Germany | collected 2013/2015 | reverse complement strand
CCTGCCAGAAAGCGGCGTCGAGGCCTAGAATGTAGAGCGCCGGGAGGGTGAAGATGGCTCCGGCGACGATCACGCCCGACGAGGCGCCGATCGACTGGATGATGACGTTCTGCCCCAGCATGTTCTTTTTGCCCAGCACCGAGCCCATGCCCACGGCGATGATGGCGATTGGGATGGCCGCTTCGAAGACCTGCCCGACCTTGAGGCCGAGAAAGGCCGCGGCGGCCGAGAAGACGACGGCCATGACGACGCCCATCGTGACCGAGTAGGGCGTCACCTCCTTCGGGTTGGACGAAGCCGGCATCACGGGCGTGTACTCTTCGCCCGGCTTGAGTTCGCGGTAGGCGTTTTCGGGCAGCGAAGTTTGGATTTTTTCGGGTTCCATGTATGATTATGAATTTTGAATTCTGATTCTGATTCTGAATTGCAATCGTTCGGTTTTGCCGAACGATTAGCGGTTGTCGCCGCTGCCCGTCAGGTGGTTGCGCTGCATGCGCGAGCGGAGTTTGTCTACGTTCATCTGCGCCACGTCGTCCAGTTCGTAGCCCAGGTCGCGGGCGAGGGTGGCGCAGTACCACATGACGTCGCCGATCTCCTTGACGATTTCGAGTTTCTTCTCGGGGGTGAACTCCTCGTGGGCGTCGCGGATCACTTTTTTGACCTTGTCGGCCACTTCGCCCGCTTCGCCCGTAAGTCCGAGCGTGGGGTAGATGATGCGGCGGTCGTCGGGGTAGATCGCCGTTTCGAGGGCGTGCTGCTGATATTCGTTGAGAGTCATCGTTTGGGGTTTATGAGTTAAATCGGACAAAAATAACGATTTTTTCGCAAGAATGCACGAAAAGTCCCGGCAACCTGTCTGAAAATCGGGTTGTCGGGACCTCTTTTTATGCCGTATTGCGGACCGTCCGGCGGATCAGAGCGTATTCAGCGTCGCGCGGGCATTGCGCAGGGTCTGCTCCCAACCGTCGAAGGCGACCGACGAACGGAACGGCTCCAGCAGGTCGTGGAGGGTTTGCAGTTTCGCATCGTTGCCGCTGAATTCCGTTTTCAGCAACCGGATTTTCTCCCAGTCCTGGATGCCTTCGACGAGGCGTTCGAAACGGATCGACGAGCGGCCTTCGGGATAGACGAGGTAGGTGTCGCCGGCGGCCCATTTCCGGAACCGCGAGTCGCGGATCGGGTCCTCGACCCACGAGTTGTAGGCCCAGCGCAGGAATCCGTCGTAATCCTCGGCGGCGGCGTACCAGCTCAAATAGGTCGCCTCGGCCGGCGCCGACGAGGTGTAGGTGTTCGGGAATCCCGACGAACAGCAGACGTAGAAGGTGGTCGTCAGCCCCTTGCTGCGGCGCTGGACGATGTCCGTCTGCTCGATCGGGCCGAAGATGCTGGCGCACATGTCCTTGATGTAGGGATACTGTTTGAAGATCTTGTGGTTGTCGGCCAATGCGATGCCCAGTTCGGGCGCGACCTCCTTCAGCAGGGCGGTCACGGCGGCCATCACCTCGGGCGAACGCTCGTCCATAGCGATGTTGGTGATGCCGAGCCATCCTTTTTCGCGGAGGTGACCGACGAAGGCGGGCAGGAACGGGCCCCACATTTCGCGGAAGGCCGGCGTGCCCGGATCGGCCTTGACGTCGACGAATTCGCCCGTCACGGCATCCTTGTAGTGGAGCATGTTGTTCCACGGCAGCATCGAATAGCAGTTGACGTACTTGCCGACGCCCAGGTCGAGCATGAACCGCACCCAGCGGTCGAAGACCGTGAAGTCATACTCCCACGTGCCGTCGGCCAGGCGCGTCCAGACGATCATATCGGCGTAGGCGTCGTAGCACTGGTTGTTCCAGGGGTCTTTGTTGAGCGTTGCCGTGATGACTTTCTGCCCGGCGTCTGCGAGCTGCCGCATCGTCGGCCTCATCCGTTCGAAATGCTCGTCGCTCCAGACCTCTACTCCTTCGGCGCGGGCCACGGCCGCCGGATGCTGCCACAGGTCGAGGTGGTAGGTCCACTCCGAGGGCGCGGGCAGGGTGCGTTCCGTGACGTTCAGGTGCAGCGTCAGCGTTTCGGCGACGCCTTCGCCTTTTACCGCAACCGGAGCCGTGTAGCGGCCGGGGGAGGCGTCGCGCGGGATGTCTACCGTGATCCAGACGGGACGGGTCGACCGGGCGGGCACGTCGCATGAAGCCGCCTCGTCGAGCAGGTCCGCTTCGAGGTGCGCCGGGTTGTTCTCCGGCCGTGCGCCGCAGGGTTGGTCGGTCAGAAAGCGGTCGCTGACGACGTATTTGACGAAGCGTGCGCGGGCGATGCCGGGGAGCTTCGCGCCGTTGTCCGCGACGAAGTCGCCCACGGTGCAGGTCAGGCCGCCGACAGCCGCGGGAGCGGAGATGACAGCCTGGGCCGAGACCTTCTCGCCGCGCCAGCCCGTGAGGGTCGTTTGGTCCGTCACGGCTGCTGCGCAGGGTGTCGCGCGGGGATAGCGGACATCCGTCGAGCCGAACGTGACGATCGGTTTTTCGACTCCGTTCCAGGTTTCGGGTTTCTCTCCCTGCGGGTCGGCGGGTTCCGTCCAGTCGAAATGCGAGAGAGCATGCTGCGGGGGGATGCCGGTGCAGGAGAGCAGTGCCAGCAGGGGGAGAGTTGCGAGTAGTTTTTTCATGGTCCGTTTATTTTGGGTCGGTTTGTTTCGGTTGTTTTCGGGTGCGGTTCCGGGTGCAGTCTCCGGGGCGGTTTCCGGGGACGATCAGAGCGCCTCCAGCGCCTGCTCCAGCCCCATGCCGTGCGAACCTTTGACCAGCACGAGGGAGTGCTCCACGGGGGAGACTTTCAGCAGCGAGATCAGGTCGTCGCGCGTGGGGCAGAGCGTGACGTTGGCCGGCTTTTCCGCGAGTCCGTCGTAGGCCTTGGCGAATTCCGGACCTACGAGCAGCAGTTCCGCTTCGGGGTCCTGTGCGGCCATCTCGATGATTGCGGCGTGTTCGCGTTCGGACCAGTCGCCCAGTTCGAGCATGTCGCCCAGAATCAGCACCCGGCGCTGACGCTCTTCGAGCGGCTCGGCGAGAAAATTCCCGACCGAAGCCCGCATGCTCGACGGGTTGGCGTTGTAGCAGTCGGCGACGAGCGTGTTGCGGGACGTTCCGATGCGCTGCGAGCGGTTGTTGTCGGGAACATAGCTGGCGATGGCGTGGCGGATGCGTTCGTCGGGAACGTCGAAATAGCGTCCCACGGCGACGGCGGCCGCGATGTTGAACCGGTTGTAGCTGCCTTCCAGATGGTTTTCGATGCCGTCGGCCAGCGATGCGGAGTAATATTCGGCGGCCAGCGAATCGCGTTCGGCGGCCATGCCCGTCAGGATTTCGTCGTCGGCCGGAACGAAGGCGTGGCCTCCGTTCGCCGCGAGGAAGTCGAACAGTTCGCCCTTGCCGCGGCGAACCCCCTCCGGTCCGCCGAAGCCTTCGAGGTGCGCCAGGCCGATGTTGGTCAGGATGCCGTAGTTCGGCTCGGCGACCGATGCCAGCAGAGCCAGTTCGCCGCAGGCGCTCGCGCCCATCTCCACCACGCCGAACTCCGTGTCGCGGGTCATGGCGAGCAGCGTCAGCGGCACGCCGATGTGGTTGTTGAGGTTGCCGCGGGTGGCATAGACCTCGAACCGCTCGGCCAGCACGCGGCTGACAAGCTCTTTCGTGGTGGTTTTGCCGTTGCTGCCCGAGATGGCGAGGATCGGGATTCCGAGCGCCCGGCGGTGGCAGCGGGCAAGGTCCTGCAAGGCTTTCAGCGTGTCGTCGACGAGCACGATGCGCTGCCGCTCGTCGGAAGCGGCGACCTGCGGATCGTCGGAGACGGCGTAGGCCGCGCCTTTTTCGAGCGCTTCGGCGACGAAACGGTTGCCGTCGAAGGTATCGCCCCGCAGGGCGAAGAAGATGGAGTCCGGCTCGATCCGGCGCGTGTCGGTCGAGATACGGGGATGCTGGCTGAAAAGTTCGTATAGTTCGGACATATTAGGGTGTGTAACGCAGATTTAACGTCTTTTCTGTTTTTACCGTCCGGTGTCGTTTTGCAGCGTGATATACGCGATATAAAACCCTGCTTTTCACCTTCGTGGTACTGTTTGGGATAACGATTGTGAGGTAAAATCGGTGCCGCCGGATGCAAATTGTCATCTGTGGATCAACCGGTGAGGCAAAGATAGGAATTAAATCGGATTTCGCAAGAAGCCGTTTTACGCCGCTTCCGCTTCGTCATTAATGACGCATTTCGGTCAAATTATGCTACAAACTTACATTTATTTTATGTAACTATCTTATAATCAGCGTGTATTTGCTTTGTGCGACAGGTGCCGGACTGTCGTATTTTTTGACGAGATACTTTCCCGAAAAGGATTGAGGCTCTGCTACATTTGCTATAACCTTAAAAACGGAATTCGAATGAAAATGAAATCAGCGATTTTTGCATGGATGACTTTGATGTTATTGAACGGATGCGGCTTGATAACTCCCGGACAGAAAAAGTCTGTTTCGGAATCACAGAAGGAACGTCCGGTGGTGCATGTGCCTTTGGCCGATCCTTTTATTCTGTTGCATGACGGTACGTATTACGCTTACGGAACAAAGGCCGAGCATGGAATCGCCGTTTTCGAATCCGATGATCTGCAAACCTGGCGCCAGGCTTCCGGGCGGGCTGCCGAAGGCCTGGCCCTGCATAAGGACGACGTATACGGAGACCGCTGGTTTTGGGCTCCGGAGGTTTACTGTATCAACGGAGCGTTTTATATGTTTTTCTCCGCGCAATCGCATGTCTGCGTCGCGGTGTCCGATTCGCCTTTGGGTCCGTTTGTGCAGAAGGAGAAGAAACCGATGATCGAAGGAGAGAAGTGTATCGACAACACTCTTTTCATTGATGATGACGGACGGAAATACATGTATTTCGATCGTTTTAACGACGGTCTCAATATCTGGATGTGTGAACTCGAAAATGATCTGCTCCGGATTAAACCCGGGACCATGCAAAAATGTATCCATGTTTCCCAGGAATGGGAGACCGTGTGGCCGCGGGTGAACGAAGGCTGTTTCGTGATAAAACATAATGGTATTTATTACATGACCTATTCGGCAAACAGCTACGAAAGCCCCAATTACGGCGTCGGATGCGCGACGGCCGACTCTCCTGTCGGCCCGTGGACCAAATACGGTCATAATCCGCTATTGCAGTTCCCCGGAGACCTGGTGGGCGTGGGACACAGCGCCATGTTCAAAGATAAAACGGGGCGGTTGCGTATCGTCTTCCATGCACACAACAGCAAAGAGAAAATACATCCGCGCAACATGTTCATCAGCAACGTCATGTTCCGATACAGGGATGGTGCCTATATGATGGAAATAGATAAAAAATACATGGTTCCGCAGATGGCGCAGTAGCCGGAAGAGATCCGCCATAATCATAACGACAAGACCATGAAACACGTTATCCTGATTTTTCTTTTGTACGTTCTTGTGCAGCCTGCTGCCGTATTTGCAGCAGGCGGGCCTCGGGCCACGGTAAGGGAGGTGCGCACGGTGTATAAAACATATCCTTTTTCAGATCCTAATCCGATAGCTGTACGGGGAAAGATATATCCGTATTTTCGGTATGACGGATTCACAGACCGGGCCGAAGACAAGGCATGGAATGTCGTGGTGCTGGAAAATGATTATGTGGCTGTCACCATCATGCCGGAGATCGGAGGCAAGGTGTGGGGCGCTACGGATAAAACGACAGGCCTCGCATATATTTATGACAACGACGTGGTCAAGTTCCGCGATATTTCCCTGCGCGGACCCTGGACGAGCGGAGGCATCGAGTTTAATTACGGAGTGGTGGGGCACAGCCCTACGACTTCATATCCGGTGGATTATCTGACCCGCGAAAACGCGGACGGCAGCGCAAGCTGTATCATCCGGATGCTCGATTTGCTGACGCGGACGACCTGGAGCGTCGATATACGGCTGCCGGCCGATGGAATCTGGTTTGAGACGAATTCCGTGTGGCATAATAGCTCGGGCGTTTCGCAGCCTTATTACAGTTGGGCCAATTCGGGCGTTTCGGCGACGGAAGATCTGGAATTCGTTTATCCCGGAACGATGGTCGTGCGGCACGACGGCACTATTCACGATTGGCCCTATGACAGGGAGTACGGCAAGGATCTTTCGAAATGGCGCGAGAATAATTTTCTGTGGTCTAAATCGTATCACATCGTTGGTACGCGCGACAAATATTTCGGAACATGGTGGGCCGACCGGAATTTCGGGATGATGCATTACAGCGAGCGGGACGACAAGCCGGGACGGAAGATGTTCAGTTGGGCATTGTCGGATCAGGGCGACATCTGGGAGGAATTGCTTACGGATAATGCGGGGCAGTACGTGGAGCTTCAAAGCGGTCGTCTGTTCAATCAAAATATGGTTACGAGCGTTCTGACTCCTTACAAACAGACCGGTTTCGCCCCTTATGGAACCGATATGTGGACGGAATACTGGTTCCCGTATCACGGGACGGAAGGGGCGGCCGACGTGACGTTGAAAGGCGTCGTCAATCTGAAGGGGACGGAATCGGGTACGGAGATCGTCGTCTCTCCGCTTCGCCGCGAATCCGTCGTATTGCAAGTATATGACAAATCGGGAAGAGAGATTGCGGAGCGGAGGACCGACTGGTCTCCCGGAAAACCCTTCCGGATGGAGGTGCCGGTCTCTCCGGACTCTCTGGGGCGGGTGATGGCTTCCGGGGTGGAGTTGTGGACGGGCCGGGACAAGACGCTCTCCCGTCCGATGGTCGCCCCCGGGGATTTCAATTGGGAAACGGCTTACGGACAATGGGTGCGGGGGCAGTATCTCGTATGGCTCCGCAACTATGCCGAAGCCGAACCTTTTGCCCGGAAAAGTATCGGGTATGACCCGTGCTATGTGCCGGGACTCAATCTGATGTCCGTCCTGCTGCTTAACCGGAACGACTGTCAGGGAGCTTTCGATTGTTCGATGCGGGCGCTTGCCGTCGATACGTACGATGCACAGGCCAATTACCTGATGGGATGTGCGGCGATGAGGCTCGGCCGGACCGACGATGCGATGGACGGATTCGAAATCGCGGCGCTTACGAATGAATATCGTAGTGCGGCCTGCACGCAGTTGGCCAAATTGTATGTCAGGGACGGGCAGTATGCAGAGGGCGTTCAGTATGCCCGGAAGAGTTTGATCGGGAATGCCTATAACATTGAAGGCCTGAAAATGTTGTATATGGCGTCCGATTGCCTCTCGGAAGACGCCGAAGCCGTGCTTTCGGCGATCGAAAACTGCGATCCGCTCAATGACTTCGTGCGCTTTGAACGCTATTGGGCCGACCCGGACGAGAAGAACCGGACCGCCTTTCAGTCGCTGATCCGAAATGAGATGGCTGTGCAGAATTATCTGGAACTGGCGATCTGGTATTATTCGATCGGGCAGGTCGGCCGGGCGGAAAAGGTATTGTCGATGTCGCCGGGCGATGCGGAAACTGCGTATTGGCGCGCATATCTGTCGCAGGATCGGGAGCTGTTGGAAAAAGCCGATGTTTCCGATGTGTCGTTCGTGTTTCCTTTTCGCGAGGAGAGCGTGCCGGTATTCGAATGGGCGATGAAGGAGAGCGGAAATTGGCGGAGCGCCTATTTGCTGGCGCTTGTCCACTATTCCCGGAATAACGATGCCGAGGCTTTGGAGTTGTTGCGAAAACAAGGCCGGGAACCCGATTTCGCGCCGTTTTACATAACGAGGGCGAGTCTCGAACCCGACAAGACGTTGCAGGAGGCGGATTACAGGCGAGCCGTGGCGCTCGACGGTGCGGAGTGGCGCTATGCACATGCGCTCACCCGGTTTTACATGCGGCATTCGGAAAATCGGAAAGCGTTGTCCGTGATCGAAGAGTTCAGCCGGCGGAAGCGGAACCATTTCCCGACGGAAACGCTTTTGGTGAGAGCCTTGATTTGCAATGAAGAGTATGGCGCAGCCGAACGGGTCCTTGCGAAAACCCGCATCCTTCCGTTCGAAGGGGCAAAGGACGGAATCAACCTGCAAAAACATATCAAGTTGATGCTGGCGGTGGATAAAATGCGGAAAAAGCAGCATAAAGCGGCCTTGGATAAAATTGAAGAGGCGAAATTGTGGCCGCGGAATCTCGGCGTCGGCAAACCGTATGACGAGGTGATCGACACGAGACTCGAAGACTGGCTGTCGTTCGTTGCTGCGGAACGCGGGGGGCTGAAAGGGCAACGGGAGCACTTCTTGCAGCGCCTTGTCGGTTCGAATGTAAACACCCCGGAATACCTGCTTCTGCAATCCGCCGCCTGGCATATAGCCGGAGACGAGACGAAAGCCCGCAAACTGGCTGACGGATGGTTTGCCGCACAAAAAGATGAAACGGCGCATCGGAACGGAAAGGAGTTTCTGGAAGTGGTCGGACGCGGAGAGTATGCTTCGGATACGGCCCTGGATTTTTACAAACCCTTGATTCAGACGCTTACGGCAAAGGCCGACAACCGGCTTTTTTGAATAACAGTGAACCACTAACCAATCTAAAATTAACAGTATGAGAAAACTTATTCTAATTTTTTGCGGCGTGTTCTGTTGTCTGACAGCCCTGCATGCGAAAGATCCGGCGCTCTATCTTTATCAGGTGGATGCTTTGGATAAAGTGTTCAAGGACCGGCGCTATTTCGTGGATGAAATCGACACCCTTGCAGTCGCCAGGGGCGAATATGCGACGCTTCAGGTGGTCATCAAGTCCAATCGTGAGATAAAAGGGATGCGGGCCTATGTGGAATCTGTCGCCGGAGGAGCCGGAGAGATCGAGGGCGCGCAGACCGGTTGGGTCGGATATGTAAGGGCCGGCCGGAAGTATCAGCCGACGTCCAAGGATCTGCTGCGAACTCCGTCGGATTATTTCCCCGACCCGATTCTGACGGATGTCGAAATGGATATGGAGGTGAACGATGTGCAGCCGGTGTGGGTCACCGTTCCGATTGCCAGGGATACGGAACCGGGCCTTTATAAGGGGAGGCTCGTTATAGAAGGACAGGTCGACCGGAAAAAACAGTCGTGGAGCAAGGATTTTTATGTACGGGTTTTTCCCGTCACAATAGAGGAGACTTCGCTTCTGGTGAGCAACTGGTCCGCACACACTTCGCCGGTGACATTGAGCTATCTCAACGGAATGGCTCCGGTCGAACTGTACAGCGACTTATATTGGGAACTGATCGGCGTCCATGCTCGAATGATGGTTTCGCACAAACAGAACGTTCTTCGGATATTTCCTTCCTGGCATGTGCTGGCGACCTATGATAACGGTAAATACACTTTTGACTTCAGCCGGTTCGACCGGGAAGTGGAACTTTTCGATGCGGCGGGAGAGACCCCTCTGAAGAGAATCGAAGGCGGGCACCTCGCCTGGCGTTCCGGCGCCTGGGACGAACCGTTCCATGTCGAGATTCTGCTTCCGGACAACGAGGAAACCCGGAAATACAAGGGGACGGCCGCTCCCAATAAGGTGGAAAACGGACTGCGCCGGGTGATTCTGCCCATCACGGACCCCCGGACGAAGAACTATCTGGATCAGTATCTGCCCGCGCTGAAAGCCCATCTCGAAGAGAAAGGATGGTATGGCCGTTACATGCAGCATATTGCCGACGAGCCGACGGCGCGGAATGCACCGTCTTACGGGGCGATCAGCGAATATGTGAAAAAACACCTGCCGGGGGTTCCGGTCTTCGATGCCGTGCTTACCTCCCGGGAACTTGCCGGAACGATAGACGTGTGGGTTCCGGTGCTGGACGTGATACACCGCGACTGGAAATTTTACCAGGACCTCAAAAAACAGGGCAAAGAAATCTGGTTTTACACCTGCGTAGGTCCCCGGGGAAATTACGCCAACCGTTTTCTGGAGCAGCCGCTCGTGCAAACCCGTATCCTGCACTGGATCAATTACAAATACGGACTTGTCGGCTATCTTCACTGGGGACTGAATTTCTGGGGCAGCGACCCGCTGACGTCCGACGCTTCGCGCGACCGCGGTAAACTTCCGGCCGGCGATGCCAACATAACCTATCCGGGATACCGCAAACTATACTCTTCGATCCGGCTTGAAGCGATGAGGGACGGCATTTATGATTATGAATTGCTGAAAATGCTGGAGCGGAAAAATCCGGCGAAAGCGCGCGAATACATCAATGCGATTGTTATGAATTTCGACAATTACGACAGCAATTTTTCCTATTTCAAAAGAGTGCGCCGCGGCATACTCATTTATCTCAGCCAAACGGATGCTACGTTGAATGCTGTTCGTGGAATGGATGCCCATTCGATGAACGATTAATCCGATCTTTAATACGATAAACCTATGAAAAGAAAGCCAATAACAGTGGCCTTCCGGGCCTTTTGTCTCTCTTTGTTGTTCGTCATGTCGGCTTTTGCCGCGGCACAGGCGGCGAAGCCGATGAAACTGACCGGCCGGGTGGTCGATCCCGACGGCTTTTCGCTGGTGGGCGTCACCATTACGATAAAGGGCACCACCAAAGGTGTCACCACGGACTCCGAGGGAAAATATGAATTGGATGTAAATGCCGAGGACATCGTCGTGTATTCCTATATCGGTTATAAGACCCAGGAGATTCTGGCAAAAGAGGCGGACCGCTTTGCGGTGGTCCTTCAGCCCGAGTCGCAGGAGATTGAGAATGTTGTGGTCGTGGCTTTCGGAACGCAGAAGAAGGAGAGCGTCGTCGCATCCGTGTCGACCGTCGACCCCGGGAAGCTGCGTATTCCGGCCAGCAACCTTACGAGCGCTTTTGCCGGTCAGCTGGCAGGTGTGATTGCATACCAGCGTTCGGGAGAGCCAGGACTCGACGACGCCGAATTTTTCATTCGCGGAGTGACTTCGTTCGGCGCCGGTAAAAAAGACCCGTTGATTCTGATCGACGGAATCGAAATGAGCTCCTCCGATCTGGCCCGTCTCAATGTGGATGACATCGGGAGTTTTTCGGTTATGAAAGATGCCAGCGCTGCGGCCCTGTACGGTGCGCGCGGTGCGAACGGAGTTATTCTGGTGACAACCAAGCGCGGAGTGGAGGAGAGTGTGCGGCTTTCGGTCCGGGCCGAAATCTCGACCTCCATGAACACGAGCCTCGTGGAGCTGGCCGATCCGGTTACCTATATGAAGCTGCACAACGAGGCTGTGAGGACAAGATGGGGTGTGGAAAAGATGATGCCCTATTCTACCGCGAAGATCCTGAATACGCAGCTTAAAAAGAATCCGGTGCTTTATCCGTCTGTCGATTGGTACGATTACATGATGAAGGATTTTACCATCAATCAGCGTTACAGCATGAATATCACCGGAGGCGGTAAGGCCGTACAATATTATCTGTCCGCCAATTTTTTGAGGGATCAGGGCATTTTGAAGGAGGACAGCCGGAATAATTTCGATAACAATATCAAGCTGAACAGGTTTCAGCTGCGCTCTAACGTCGACATCAAACTGACGCGCAGGACCAAGGCGGTCATCCGCTTCTACGGGACGTTCGACGAGCGCACGGGACCCAAGAAAGAGGGCAGCGAGATGTTCAGCGCTGCGCGTAATGCCACTTCGGTCATGTTCCTCCCTTTTTATGAACCGGACGAGGAGCACAGCCATACGACTCATACTCTTTTCGGAAACCAGACCCAGGACGGCAAACTCGTCTATACGAATCCGTATGCTGAAATGGTAAGCGGATTCAAGAAAAGTTCGTCTTCGATGATGACGAGCCAGGTCGAATTGACCCATACGTTCGAGAATGCGCTGGAGGGATTGGTGTTATCGGGAATTTTCAATCTGAAACGGGATTCGTACTATGATTTGCAGCGAGGGTTCGTGCCGTTTTATTACGCACCCGTCGCCGGGCTGTCCAACGACGAATACCGGTTGCAGTCGCTCAATCCCGACGACGGAACCGAATACCTCGATTTTAACGGCGGAAACAAATACGTGACTTCGACCTTGTACGGGGAACTTCGCGCCAATTACACCAAGACGATCGCGGAGAAACACAATATTACGGCGATGTTGGTCGGTACGATCCGGAATGCCACCACCACGGAGGTGTGGTCGTTGTACGAGTCGTTGCCGAACCGGAATATTTCGCTGTCCGGGCGGCTTGCTTACGGTTACGATTCCCGCTATTTCATCGAGGGCAATTTCGGTTATAACGGCTCCGAACGATTCGCAAAGAGCCATCGGTTCGGATTTTTTCCGTCGATCGGTCTCGGCTGGATGATTTCCAACGAGAAATTCATGCAGCCGGTGAAAAAGGTGCTGACCAAACTGAAACTGAAAGCGACTTACGGACTTGTCGGAAACGACCAGATCGGAAATCTCAAAGACCGGTTTTTCTATTTGTCGAACATCAACATGAAGGCCGGCGGATACACGTTCGGAACGGATCTGACCTATTCGCGTCCCGGAATCGCCATAAACCGCTATGCGGATCCCGACATCACGTGGGAGATCGCCCGGAAAGCGGATTTCGGCGTGGAACTCGGACTCTGGAACGCATTGGACATTCAGGCGGATTACTTTTTTGACAAGCGGAAGAACATCCTTCAGACGCGGGCCGACATACCGAGCACCATGGGGTTGGGATATACGCCGACTTCCAATGTCGGCGAGGCGCACTCCGAGGGTTTCGAAATCTCGATGAATTTCAACAAGTCCTTTAATCCGGATTTTTGGCTTACGGCGATGTTCAACTATACGTATGCGATCGGGAAATATACCAAATACGAAGAGGCCGATTTCTCCGATACGCCCTGGCGTTCGCATGTGGGACAAAAGATCAATCAGATTTACGGATATATCGCGGAGCGTCTTTTCATCGACGACGAAGATGTGAAGAATTCTCCCGTCCAGACCGTATCGTCCGGAAGCGGCATTCAGTATGGGGCGGGCGATATCAAATACAAAGATATTAACAATGACCAGGTGATCGATTCCAACGATATGGTCCCGATCGGATTCCCGACGGCCCCCGAGGTCGTGTATGGAGTGGGCTTCTCGCTGGGGTACAAGAGTATCGACTTTTCCTGTTTTTTCCAGGGATCGGGCCGCTCCTCATTTATGATCAGTCCGACGCAGACGGCGCCGTTCCTCAATAACGGGCAGCGGGCTTTGCTGAAATATTATGCCGACGACCATTGGTCGGAAGACAACCGTAAGCTGGACGCTCTATGGCCGAGACTGGCTGACGACGTAGTGCCCAATAATACGGTGAACAGTACCTGGTGGCTTCGGAACGGATCTTTCCTGCGGCTCAAAAAACTCGAAGTCGGCTATACGCTGCCTGTGAAGTGGACCAGAAAGGTGAAGATGGATAAGGCGCGGATCTATTTCAATGCGACCAACCTGTTCGTCCTGTCCGACTTTAAGATGTGGGACCCGGAAATGGCCGGAAACGGTCTCGGATATCCTCTTCAGCGGGTTTTCAATCTTGGCCTGAATTTGAATTTTTAATAGAAAACGACCATGAAACATTATAGATACTTTATATCGCTTCTGGGTGCTATCACCTTGATGACGGCCTGTGATTTTCTGGATGTCGTGCCGGACGATGCTCCGACGATCGAAGACGCCTTCAAGAACAGGGCTGCGGCCGAAAAGGCGCTCTTTACCTGCTATTCGTTCCTGCCGGACCCGACGAATCCATACGATTATCCGGCCTATTTTACCAGCCACGACGAGTTCGAGATCGGCAGCATGCACTGGATTGTCGGAACTGCGGCGTATGCCATAGCGAACGGGCAGCAGAATGCCAACAGTCCCAAACAGAACTATTGGCCGACAATGTATCGGGCGATCCGTTACTGCAACATCTTTCTGGAAGGAATCGGCACGCCCCGGGATATTCCGGAATATGAACGGAAACGATGGATTGCCGAAGTGAAATTCCTGAAGGCTTACTACCATTATTGGCTGGTGTCTTTGTACGGCCCGGTCGCCATCGTTGACAGAAATCTGGATATTTCGACCCCTACCGAAGAGACGATGGTATACCGGGAACCCGTGGACGAATGTATTGATTACATCGTGAACCTGCTTGAGGAGGCCGCGCCCGATTTGCCGACGACACCGCCCAATCCTATTCAGGACGACGGACGCATCACGCAGAGCGTCGCGCTGGGAATCCGGGCCAAAGCCCTCGTGCTCGCGGCCAGTCCGTTGTTCAACGGAAATTCGGACTATGCGAATTGGACCGATAACCGGGGAAGGCAGCTGGTCTCTCCGACGTTCAGCCGGGAAAAGTGGGAACGCGCTGCGGAAGCGTTGAAAGAAGCGATCGACACGTGCCATTTTGCCGGACACGCGCTTTACGAATTCGATAAAAGCAAATTTACTGGGTCGATGGCCATGGACGACGAGCAGGCTAAAGCCATGACAGTCCGCAAGGCTGTGACCGAACGATGGAATCCGGGACAGGTCTGGGCGTCTACGGCGAGTTTCGGCCAGGGGAAAGGTTCGGGACTCGGGGCTTTCCCATCGTATGGGAATATGCAGCGGGCATTGATGGCGAAGGTCTTCAGCGAAGATACGCGTTCCGAAATCGGCATGATGGCCGCTTCGGCGAATATGGCGGAGCTGTTTTATACGAGCAAAGGAGTTCCCATTGAGGAAGACAAGTCCTGGCCCTATGCGGACCGCTACAATTTCGATATCGTGAAAGCCGGCACCTTCAGCGGACATTTTGTCGGGGTCAATGAAATCACGGCGAAATTGAATATGGAAAGGGAGCCGAGATTTTACGGAAGTCTCGGTTTCGACCGGGGCTATTATGAACTGACGACCACGACGTCGAATGCGGGGGCCAGTTTCAATATGCTCAAAATGAGATACGGGGAGCCGGGAAATGGCTCTGTTACGGGGTATATGGTCAAGAAACTCGTCGCATTCGAGACGAGCGCCAGCCAGGGCCAGTCCACGGGTCCCGTGTACAGCGGTTATAATTATCGGATGCCGTTGCTCCGGTTGGCGGATTTGTATCTGCTTTACAGCGAGGCGCTCAACGAAGTGAAGGACGAACCGGATGACGAGGTTTACAAGTGGATCGACAAAGTGCGGGCCGTGAACGGCCTGGAAGGGGTCGTGAATGCCTGGAGCCAGTATTCCAATTATCCCGATCGGCCGAAGTACAAGGCGGATATGCGGGAGATCATCCGGAAGGAGCGGCTGATCGAGCTGGCTTTCGAAGGTCAGCGCTTTTGGGACATGCGCCGGTGGAAAACAGCGCAGCAGCATTGGTCCCAGGCAACCTATGGGTGGGATAACCTTGGAAGCAAGGCCGAAGCCTATTATGTCCGGAAAGAGGTGTATCCGGGCCGTTCGGTGTCGTTTAAGGAGTACCTGTGGCCGTTGAGCCTCAATGATTTGCTTGTGAACAGGAATTTGGAACAGACGTTCGGGTGGTAATGAAAAATGGAATTGATATGAAACGGATATATGCAGCGATAGTGTTTTTTATGTGTTCGGCATCTCTGACGACGATGTCCGGATGCAGCGGAGATGAAGGCCCGGCAGGTCCGGAGCCTCCCGTGATCGAAGATTATGTCATAACGCCGATTAACGGAGGCGGGATTGCGACGTATTCGATCCCGGATTCCGAAGAAGTCATGTATGTCATGGCCGAGTATGAACGGAATGGTAAGAAATGCGTCGAACGATCGTCGGTTTACAGCAATACCATTCGTATGGAAGGATTTGCTACGACCGATCCGGTAACGGTTGCTTTCTACACCGTTTCCCGGAACGGAGTGAGGTCGGAACCCGTTGTCAAAACCTTCGAACCCCTGACTGCTCCGCTTTACCTCGTCCGGCAGACGCTTTCGATGGTGACCGATTTCGGCGGCGTGTCGGTCTTCTGGGAGAATCGCTTCAACACGGAGGTCGGAGTCGCATTCCTCGTTAAGGATGAGAACGGCGAATTCCGGGACAACGAATACCGTTTCTCCCGGCTCGAAGAGGTGAAGGAGACGTTCCGTGGGTTCGAGGCCGAAGAGGCTACGTTCGGCGCGTGTCTGATCGACAACTGGGGGAATACGTCCGATACCCTGGAGCTGACTACGACGCCTTATTATGAGACGATGTCGAAGAAGCCGTTTTCCCGCGTCAGGTTGCCGGGCGATGTCGTAAGCGACACCTGGGCGTTTTCCAATGTGTGCAACGGAACCTGGCACACGTCCATCAATACCAACTCGGACGCCTGGCTGTCTGGCAGCAAGTTCGGGAACGGACATATGTTCACCATTGATCTGGGCGAGCGGATGAAAATGAGCCGCGTTGTGCTGTATCCCCGTCTGCGGACCGCATCGGAGCCGTTCGGAAGCATCAACGTGCGTAATTTCGAAGTGTGGGGAACCTCTGCGCTGAAAACGGAGATGCTCTCCGGGCATGATTATTATTGGCAGGACATTCCGGAATTCGACGAGCCGGAAGAGGGTGGCGATCCGGTAGCGAAAGAGCATTGGAAAAACGACTGGCAATGCCTCGGTGAATTCGAGATCGTGAAGCCGGATGTGCCGGAAGGAGCCAACCAGCAGGAGATATTTCTGGCGGCCTGCGGAGCGGGTTTCTCCTTCGACTTTCCCATTGATGCCGAACCGATTCATTATATACGGTTTGTCGTACGCCGTACGTGGAGCGGGGCCGGTTCACACCCCGATATATATCCTCCGCGGGCCTTGAACGATTATTTCATGCTGTCCGAGCTCAGCATGTACGGTGATAATACGGTTCCCCAGAAATAAAAGACTTTAGACTATGAAAATCATATTTGAAATTTTGTTGGCAGGGGCGGTGGCCTCGTTGGCGGCGACTGCCTGCGGAGACATGGACAGCATCCATGAGCAATATTCCGGCCGGCCGGAAAAAATCTATATCGGCCGGGTCGATTCGCTGAAAGCTCATGGCGGCCTTAATCGGACGATGCTGAGCTGGTATATGAATTCGGACCCCAAGATTGACAGCACCGTCATCTATTGGAATTTCAGGCAGGATTCGCTTGTGAAACCTTTTGTAAGAACGACTCCCGGAATGCAGAAGGATTCGGTATTCATAGAGGGCCTCGGGGAGGGAAATTTCAATTTCGAGGTGTATAACCGCAATGTCGAAGGCCTGTATTCCATGATCCAGACCGTTTCGGGCCATGTGTACGGGGATGCTTATATCAACGGGCTGCGGCAGCGCGCCATTTCGTCGGTTACGGTCACGCCGAATGCGGAGACGCAGAGCAATTCGATAGAGATAGTCTGGGGAGATGCGGATATGCTGAATGCCTATTCGGAGATTGTTTATACGGAGAAATCCACGGGAAAACGGGAGACGATACATGTCACTTCGGAGAAGGACCCGGCCAATCAGGCTTTGGTGACGAAGTTCGATGATGTGGGCAATGTGCTGGGGGATGAAAGCTCTTCGTTCGAGGTGGTCTGCTATTATATTCCCGAAAAAGGTGCATGCGACACGATTCCCAAACGGTATGCGAAGCAGTTCCTGACCTATGTTTCCACGGGCTCGCGTGTCCAATATACGGGCGGTAAGGCCGGTAATCCGATTGCGTGGTCCAATTACGGAAAGATTCTGCAACGGGCGAATGACAATACGTACGACTGCAATTTTATCGGCGGCTGGGGAGCGAACGCCATAAATTTGTTCCGGCTCACGATAAAAGAGGACAATACGGTCGATATGGTGGGGTATTACGGCAATTATTCATGGACCCTGACCAATACGGACGGAACGGTGAGTACATACGATCCGGAAACGAAATCGTTCGATCTGAAGTATACGGTCATCACCAACGCTTCGGGAGACTATACCGAGGTGCAGGAAAAGGTGAGTCCGCGCTATTGACATTGTGAAACCGGAATGCCCGGCGGGAATGGCTGTCGGGCATTTTTTATCTTGTGAGTTATGAAATTCCGCTGTTTTATAGTATCCGCCGCTCTGTTGTTGTTGTATCCGGCCGCAGCCTGCGGGCAGGCGGGATACACATTCGTATTGACAGGCGCCTCCTTCGCATCTCCTTCCAATACCTGGTTCGAAACCGGCTGCGAGCGCATCGGGGCGACGCCGATCAACCGGGCTATCGGCGGGCAGTCCATTTTATCCACCGTGAAGATGATGCTCGACGGTACGTTGTATTCCAGGGAAGAACTTGAACGGATGGATGCTTTGGTGATCATGCAGGTCCATGACAGGGACGTGTACGTCAGTGAAGACCTCGGTAAAGGTAAATGCTGGGAGGAATGCGCTTCCTGCCTTGAAACGGGAAATTATGCGGAAGGGTTCGATTTTGTCATCAAACGGTATATGTCCGATTGTTACAACCTGCGGGACGACCCGGATTCGAAGTACTACCGTTCCCAATCGGGTAAACCGGCTTTGATCGTCCTGTGTACGCATTGGCACGACGCACGCACGGCTTATAATGAAAGCGTGCGGAAGTTGGCTGCGAAGTGGGGGCTTCCCCTTGTGGAATTCGATGCCAACATCGGATTCTCGCGTCACATGCCGCATCCCGTCACGGGCGGGCAGATCAGTTTGATTTATGCCGACGATACGCAGGTGGTGAATGGAGTGCGGGTCGGGTGGCATCCGTTGCGGGGAAAGGATCAGTACATTCAGCGAAAGATGGCCGCGATATTTGCGGCCAGGATGTCGCAGTTATTGCCGTGACGGATATTCGGAGCCGTTCATGCCGGAAAAGAGGAGGCCTGCACCCTCCTCTTTTCCGGCGTTATAAGTTAACGGTCCGGACTTTCGCTTTTTTGCCGCGCAGCATGCAATGCCGGATGTCGATATTGCCGTAGTAGGTCGTGACGGCCGGTTTTCCGTTTTTCAGTTCCACTGTGCCGAAGCCCCCTGCCGTGGAGAGGAAGGAGGTGAAGTCGCCGTCTGTTGCAGGGTCGATATAAAGCGTTTTGTCGACGGCGTCGTAACGGATTCCCGTCAATGCCTGGAGCAGACTGTAACTCGACATGGCCCGTGCATACCAATGTCCGCATTCATACTCGTTGAACGGATTGCGGACTCGCCCGTCGTACCGGTTCCGGACCGTGCGTATGATTTCCAGCCCTTTCTCCGTTTCGCCCAGAAAGATCAGGTGTGCGGCAACCTGGTATTCGATTCCGGTCCACACTTCGTTGCTGTAAACGAACGGCCGGCTGGGCTGGCCTCCGTGCGGCCAGCTGCAGAGTACAAGCCCTCCGTCGTCGGCCCCCATGGCGAATGTCGGCCTTTGGGGATTTGCATGGTTTTTCATGCTGGGCAGGTAGTTGTACCGGTGTACGGAACGCAAATGCGAGGCTGTTTTTTCCTGATCCATCGGATCGTCCAGCCCTGCGGTGCGGATCATCCAGCCGCCGATGACCCCGTCGGAGAGACAGCCTTTCCCGAACTGGTATTTAGGCCCTTCCTGCATAAGTACGGCTGTTTCCTCGGGCGAATAGCCGCGGTAATAACGTTCTTGTTGCGTGGGGTCCGGAACCTGGAGGTCGGTCCAGCGGATTTCCTGAACGAAATATTCGCCGTTGAACAGTTTCCCGTTCATGTAGGCGAGGCATTTGTGCAACAGCGACTCGTAGCGGGTCGGATCGTCCCGGAACGTTTTGCTTAATTCGACCATTGTGCGGAGAGCCGCTGCGTAAAAACTCATGCTCATGCCTTCCGGTCCCCAGAACTCGATGTCGTATGTATTGTGGTGCGGCTCTTCGATGACACCCTTTTCTTTCGGGTCCCATGTGCGGATGCAATAGTCGATACTCGATTTAATCAGCGGATAGAGCCGTTTGATCCATTCCGTATCCCCGCTGATACGCCAGTCCCGGTAAGCCTTGACGATGCCTCCGAACTGGCCGTCGCATGCCGCATGGAATCCGTGTTCGACGGGACGGATCGGAAGATTCGCCCGGAATGTCTGATGTCCCCGGCTGTCCTGGTCGACCATGAATTCCGTTTCGCGCAGGGTGCGCTCCATGTCGGGAAACAGGTGCGGCAGGGCCTGGACGTAGTTCCAGACATGCGTACATGTGCCGTGGCAGCTTCCGCTCGAATCGTTGTTGCCTTCCCAGCACCATAGCCGGCCGTCGTGTTGCCGCATTACGGTCGGAGATTTCAGGATGGACAGATTGGCGGCTACGGCCTCGGTCACCTCCGGTGGAAGCGTCGACGCGTGGAAGGCTTCCGCAAAAAGCTCCGATTTCTTTCGCAGATCGTCATAGTGCGCTCTCCAATATGCGATGACGTCATTAATGCCTTCGAACCGGGAGGCATACCAGGGTTTATAGTAATACGGGATTCCTTCGTAGTCGGCCGGATCGTAGCAGGGACCCCGGTCCCGGTCGTTGCGGGCGTCGCCTCCGATATGGTTGCCTGATGACGGAACGTACCATGCCAGATGTACTTTTACGGTTTTGCTCTCTCCTCGTCCGAGCTTTAGCGGTACGGCCAGCGAAGCCGCTTTGGCATCGTTCGAAGGTGGATTCGAAGTCAGTTTCCCCTCGCTTATATCCCGCCATGCGAATGTCAGCGGGTCGAACCATACGCTCCGGAACCAGCAGTGGTTGACGACTGTCGCCGGGTCCCCGGTAAAAATGGCGAAATGGCCTTCGACCCATGGTTCCCTGCCGTCGGGGACTGCCTCCTGCGTGAGGATGAAGCCCGTAGCAGTCGGAAGTATCGAGGCTGCCGCCGTCTTGTGGTTCGCAGACATGAAATTATTGTTCGCTCCGTAATAGAATACGGCCTCGACAGCTTCGTCGGACGTATTCGTGAACGTGTATTCCAAGGCTCCGACCGGCAGACCGGAGTTGTCAGCGTCGGTCGGAATAAAGGGACTCCAGCCTGTTATCCGAATGTCTATGGGTATGTCTTGGTCCTGCAGGACGATCTCGGCGAACGGAAAACGGGATGTGAATTGTCCATTGTCGAAACGGGGCATGCCGAGGAGCGTCTGTCCGTTTCCGCGGCCGGATTTGGGGCGTCCGAATTTCTTCCAGTCCGGACATTTGATTTCAAGGACTTTGGAACCGTTTTTCACGCCTTTCAGGTGTATGGCTGCGAACATGCCCGGCTCGTTGAAAAAGTCCATGTGGTGGCGTACGGACATATGGGAGACCGCGCCGGTCCCTTCCAGGCAGAACATGCCGGCTCCCATTCCTCCGATCGGGAATGCCACACGGTCGAGGAATTTGCCGGAATACGGTCCGTTGTAGTTCCGTTGTCCGAAAGCATGGAGGGAGACGCTCAGGCAGAGGATGCAGACGAGAACTTGTTTCATGTCGGTTTGTTGTCGATGTTGAAGTTCGGGGAGGGGTATAGCGGTTGTTGCAAATATAAAGGCGTTTCAGGGCGTCGCATGCTACAATATGCCCAAAGAGTGTTATGAATGTCGACAACGGCGGATTTCACCCGGAATTCGGGATGTGATTGGACATTTGGGTTGTTTTTTGGTAAAATCGGATTTTGAAATTAGGGAATTTAGCTATAATTTTAAATTCGAAATATCTGCTATTGCGATTTCTGTAAATCCCGGATGTCCTGAAGTCGTCTCTAAAGTCTGTCACCTACTTTCTCGATATGAAATTCGTCAATGTATTATTCGTTGTATTGCTTTATTGTACGCATTTGTCGGCGCAGGTTACGCTTCCCAATAATTTGTACTTTACCCATATCGGAGTGGAAGACGGGTTGTGCCAGAATACGGTGTGCTGCATATTGCAGGATCATCTCGGGTTCATTTGGCTGGGAACGAAAGACGGGCTGACGCGGTATGACGGCTACCGGTTCCGGGTATTCAAACACGATGCCGCCGACCCGATGTCGATCGGGAATAATTTCATCCGGGTATTGTACGAAGATGCCGATGGCCTGATCTGGATCGGGACCAATGTCGGTGTTTACATTTATAATCGGAAACCGAAAATTTCCGGAAATTCGACGTGGCGACGGAGAGGGGCGATGTGATTTCCCGGGAGGTCAGCTCCATCAAATGCGATTCGTCGGGCGATCTGTGGATCGGGGTTAATTGGCAGGGTGTTTTCCGATATGATCGGAGGGACGAATCCCTCGAATTGTATGAACCCGTTCCGGGTGATACGACTTCGCTCAGCTCGGTTCATGTGTGGGATCTGTGTTTCGACGGAGACGGCAATTTGTGGGTGGGCAGCCAGAACGGAGGATTGGACAGGTACGACCGGGAAACGGACCGGTTCGTTCGCCACCGTCTGAAAGGGCTTTCGGATGTCAGCCGGATTGTGCTGGACAAGCAGAATCAGCTGCTTTTAGGTACGATGAAAGACGGCCTGTTTTCATTTAATCCCTATATGGGAACCTGCCAGCCGCTGCTTCTGGATTCCGGGCACAAGGATTTGTTCGTGCGGGCTATCTTTGTCCGCAACAGCCGGGAAGTTGTGGTCGGGACTGAAAACGGCATATACATATATGACTGTGTGACCCGGAAAACGCGGCATGTAAATCAGGAGTTGGGAAATCCCTATTCGCTCTCCTGCAAAGCCGTATATTCCATTTACTGCGATAAGGAGGGAGCCTTGTGGATCGGAACTTATTTCGGAGGCGTCAATTATCTTCCGCCCTCGTCGTCGTTGATTTTCGATAAGTTTTATCCCATCGGCCATTCCGATCGCTTGAGCGGGAAGGCCGTGCGGGAATTCGTCCGGGATGAAAGCGGCATCATCTGGATCGGGACCGAAGATCAGGGACTGAACCGCTTTGATCCCGTATCCGGGAAATTTACTCACTACAACAGCCGTAACAGCGGTCTCTCCTGCGATAACGTTCACGGATTATGCGTGGATGGCGACCGGCTCTATATCGGGACTTTCTTCGGCGGATTCAATATAATGGATCTGAAGACGAATGAGATTGTCGCATTGGGTTCGCAAATGCTTCCCGACGACAGCGTTTTCTCGATATTCCGGGATCACGACGGCCGCATTTGGGTGGGGCTGACTTACGGTCTCTGCCTGTTTCATCCCGAAGACGGGTCGTTCGAACTCGTGAGGGAGATCCCTGAAAATTTGTTCATATACGATATTTATCAGGGAGACGACGGGATCATCTATTTCGCCGCGTATAACCGGGGGGTCATTACCTATAATCCCCATACGGGGAAGTGGGGGCAGGTGGAATCCGGGGATGAAGGCCTTCTCAAACATGTTGTCAGCATCAATGAGGACAGCGCCTTTCATATCTGGTTCGGTACGGAAGGACGAGGTGCGGTGCGCTATACGCCATCTTCGGGCGATTTGACGGCGTATACGACCCGGGACGGACTCCCGAACGATGTCGTGTATAAAGTGATCGAGGATAAAAATAAAAATCTGTGGATCAGTACGAACAAGGGGCTGGCCTGTTATGAACCGCTGTCGGGGAACCTGAAAGTTTATACCTCCGGCAACGGGCTGACCAGCGATCAGTTCAACTATAAGTCGGGATTCAGGGATTTGAACGGCAAACTCTATTTCGGCACGATCAACGGTTTTGTGAGCTTTTCTCCGGAGCAGTTCATAACGAGCTCCAATCTCGCTCCTGTCGTAATGACCGATTTGAAGTTGAACGACCGGTCTTCCGAGATCTGCGGCCCGCGATCTCCGCTGAATGCCTCCATGCCGTATACGGATAAAATCAAACTCCGGTACGACCAATCGCTGTTTACCATAGATTTTGCCATGCTCAGCTACAATGCCTCCAGCCGGAATCAATACCGGTATATCATGCGCAACTACATTGATAACTGGATTGAAATAGAACAACCGAGTGTTACCTTCTCCAATGTGCCTCCCGGGAAATATGTTTTCGAGGTCCGGGGAGCCAATGGAACCGGAATGTGGAACGATCAGCCGGCCCGGCTTGAAATCGAGATTCGCCCGCCATTTTATGCCTCTACGATGGCTTATGTCGTGTACGTGCTGTCCATAGTCGTGATTGTCTGGCTGTATGTCAGCTGGTACGTGCGTAAAACAAGACAAAGGAGCGATTTCGAGATCAGGGAATTGAAGCGGAAGCAGGAACGGCAGGAATACAGGGCGAAGATCGCGTTTTTCACGAATATAACCCATGAAATAAGAACTCCGTTGTCGTTGATCCGGGGGCCTTACGAACAGATCGTCCGCCCGGGGATCAGGCCTTCGGATTATAAGGAGAACCTCAAAATCATGGGTGCCAATATCGACCGGCTGCTGAATCTGTCGAATCAACTGCTCGATTTTCAGAAAATCGACAGAGCGGGATTCGCGCTCAATCGGTCGGATGTGAATTTGAACGATCTGCTGGAAAGATGTATGTTGCAGTTTGCCCAGAAGATGCAGCAGAAGGGAATCCGGTCCTGCGTCTCGGTTCCCGATGACCAGGTCGTGCTCTATGCGGACGAAGAGGCTTTGACCAAGATCGTATGCAATCTGCTGGACAATGCCGTGAAACATGCGCAGAATAGGGTAGGGCTTTGCCTTGAGGCCGCTCCGGAAAGAGACCGGGTCGTCATTTCCATAGAAAACGACGGCGATGCTATTCCCGGAATATACTTCGGGAAAATATTTGAGCCGTTTTTCCAGATAAAGGGCGACGCTAAAGGCGGAACCGGATTGGGCCTGTCGTTGGTAAAGCATCTGGTAGAACAGCATGAAGGTAACATTTCGGTCTTTTCGGATGCATCGTCATCCCGTTTTGTCGTGGACCTTCCCTGGCAGAAGAAAGCAGTTCCCCCCCCCGTCACGGCCGGGACGGATATTCCGCCACGCGGGGAGGGAACGGACCCCGTTCCGGAGATGCCGGCGCTGCTGCGGACTAAAACCGACGGACGGTTATGTCATGTGCTGGTTATCGACGACGATAAGGGGATGCTGGATTTCCTGCGACGGCTGCTGTCGAAATCGTATCGGGTTTCCGTTGCCGACAATGCCGATGAAGCTTTCGGAATGCTGGACAGTGAGGATGTGAATCTTATCATAACCGACGTGATGATGCCTCAAATGGACGGGTTCGAGTTGTGTAAGTTTTTGAAGGCCCGCAAGAATTATTCGCACATTCCGATTGTCATGTTGTCGGCCAAGTCGGACACGGCATCCAAAATAGCCGGGTTGGAAGCCGGTGCGGCCGCATACATTGAGAAACCTTTTTCGGGCGATTACCTGATGGCGCAGATTGCCACGATATTGGAAAATCGGTCGCTGTTCAGGGAAACCCCGCTCATCGGATCTTGTTTTTCCGTAGATCCGAACCGTCTGAATAAAGCGGACCAGCTGTTTTTGAATCGGTTGACGGACATTATAAACAGCAATATATCCGAACAGGATCTCACGGTGAACCACATTGCGCGGTATATGGCGATGAGCCGTTCCAATCTGCACCGGAGAATCAAAGGCTTGCTGCATATGCCTCCTAATGACTTTATTCGATTGATAAAGCTGCAAAAGGCTGCCGAATTGCTGTTGGACGGTGAATACCGGATTAACGAGATTTGTTACATGACCGGATTTAATTCGGCGTCGTATTTTGCCAAGTGCTTCCAAAAACAGTTCGGGGTCTTGCCCAAATATTTCGTAAGCCATATGAAGAAGCGCTCGGGGAGCGGAGAGAAATGATCAAATCCGGATCGGCGCTGCCGCCGGTCCGGATTTTTTGCATGACTGCCCCGTTTCTGGACGAGGAATCAGATGTGCTTGTCGCCGTTGTGGAACTTGACTTCGTCGATGAATTTCTTGATGTTCTGCTCCTCGGAGCGGGGGCAGACCATCAGCACGTCGTCCGTGTCCACGACGATGTACTCCTTCAGTCCGCTGATCACGGCGATCTTGTCCTTCGGGAGCGAAACGATCGAACTGCGTGTGTCGTAGAGGTAACAGCCCTCTTCGGGCACGGCGTTGGCATAGCGGTCCTTGCGCGAATGCTGGTAGACCGAGCCCCACGTGCCGACGTCGCTCCAGCCGAATTCGCCGCAGCGGACGTAAACGTTGTCGGCCTTCTCCATGATGCCGTAGTCGATCGAGATGGCGCGGCACTCCGAAAAGGCGATTTCCACGACGTTGCGCTCGGCGTCGGTTCCGATGGCGCGCATCACGCCGCTGAAGAGCGCGTGGTGCTCGGGGAGGTATTTCTCGAAGGCCTCGACGATCGAGCGCACCTTCCACACGAAGATGCCCGAATTCCAGTAAAACTCACCGGATTGCAGGAACACCCGCGCCAGTTCGATGTCGGGCTTCTCGGTGAAGCACTTGACCTTGCTGATGGGCTTGTCGTCCGAGACCTGGATGTAGCCGTAACCCGTGTCGGGACGCGTGGGCTTGATGCCCACGGTCATCAGCGCGTCGTGCTCCGAGGCGAAGTCGAGACACTCGGCGATGATCGCCCGGAAGTCGTCTTCGTTGAGGATCAGGTGATCCGCCGGGGTGACGATCATTTCGGCATCGGGATTGCGTTTCAGCAGCGTGTAGGCCGCATAGGCCACGCAGGGGGCCGTGTTGCGGCCCACGGGTTCGCAGAGCACCTGTTTTTCGCCGATTTCCGGGATGTGTTCGAGAACCAGGCTCTTGTATTTATCGTTGGTCACCACGAGGAAATTCTCCGCAGGAACCATTTTTGCGAAGCGTTCGTAGGTGTGGCGGATGAAGGATTTGCCTGTCCCGAGAATGTCGAGGAACTGCTTGGGCATCGACTGCCGGCTCTTGGGCCAGAAGCGCGTCCCGATGCCGCCCGCCATGATGACACAATATTTATTGCTTGACATGAGTTATTATATGGAGTTAACTTCGACAAAGATAAAAATATTTTAGTAACTTTGCCGCCTATTGGAAAATTAAATTTTCGCCCCGGCAATGAAAATCAAACTCTTCACGATACCCAATCTGCTGACTCTGTCGAACCTGTTCTGCGGTTCGGCGGCGGTGGTTTCGGCGCTGGTTTGGGGCGACCTGAAGCTGGCCTTCGGCCTGATGGTTCTGGCCGCCGTGTTCGACTTTTTCGACGGCTTCGCAGCGCGTCTGCTCAACCAGAGTTCGCCCATCGGGCTGCAACTCGATTCGCTGGCCGACGACATCTCATTCGGACTGGCCCCGGCGGCGATCATGTATTCGCTCTATCAATGGATGCCCGGCATCTGGCTGCCCGAAGGGTATCCGGGGCTGGCCGTTTTCGTCTTTACGGCCTGCGCCGCGTTGCGGCTGGCGAAATTCAATATCGACGACACGCAGCGCACGGAGTTCTGCGGACTGCCCAGCCCGGCGGCGGCGATGCTCTGCGGTTCGCTGGGGCTGTTGTTCGAGACCAGCGGACTGGAGCTTCCGCGCGAGGCGATTTCTGCCATTGCCGTGGTCGTGGGACTGCTGATGATCTCGAATTTGAGGATGTTCGCCCTCAAATTCCACGGCTTCGGCTGGAAAGGGAACGAACTGCGCTACGGATTCATCATCGCGGCCGTCGTGACGGCCGTCCTCCTGCGCGGTTACGCCGTGCCGGCGATCATCGTGCTGTATATCCTCGTTTCGCTCGTGCGGGGGCTTGCCTGCCGGACAAAAGGCTGTGGGAAAGCCGAATAGTTGTATATTTAAAATTTTTTAATTACATTTGCCGCGGATTTCCGCTCTTTGGCTGACATGTCGAGATTTTCGAACCGCATATTGCTGACGCTCCTGCTCGGTCTGTTTTTTGCAGCGCCCGAGGCGGTGCGCTCCCAGGGCTTCGATGCGAAGACCTTGCAGCGCGCGCAGCGCAACGGCCAGACGGGTAACCTCTACGGCAGCAATCCCTACGAGCAGACCGAAGGCGAGGAGGGCGAGAACCAGCAGCCGCAGGACACCACCAAGAAGGAACGGAAAATCCGCAAGCCGCTCGAGTCCTATTTTTTCAATGACTCGATCCGCGCGCTGAACAACTTCAAATGGCACGTGAGCCGCGATTTCAACCGCGTCGAGATCGGGCCTTTGGACACCACGCTGACCGATTACCGGATCGACTATCCGTTCTACCGGGAGGACGTGGGCGACATCGCCCAGGGGGCTTTGGGCCAGACGTCGCTGCCGTTGAACTATTTCCGGCGTCCGCAGTTCTTTGACTTCAGTTTTGCGAGTCCCTACTACGCGTACACCTACAACATGGAGAACGTGCCCTTCTACAACACGAAGAAGCCCATGATCCGCATGAGCTACGAGGAGTCGGGACAGAAGCGTTTCCGGGAGGAGAACTTCGAAATCATGCACGCCCAGAACATCTCGCCGACGACGGGGTTCAATGTCGATTACAAGGCGCGCGGCACCCGCGGACAGTATGTTTGGTCGCGGACCAAGAACCACAACCTTGCGGTGGCCGTCAGCCACACGGGCAGGCGGTATTCGGTCCATGCGGGCTACTACAACAACCACATCGAGCAGCAGGAGAACGGCGGCGTGGTCGGCGAGTGGGCCATTGCGGACACGACGTTCGAGATGCCTTCGGGCGTGCCGATGCGGCTGGCCGACGCCGAGGCCAAGAACCTCTACCGCAACAACGCCTTCTTTGTCACGCAGTCCTACGGCATCCCGCTGCAACGGCTCACGGAGAGCGATTTCTCGATGGCGAACCTCTCGGCGGTGTATATCGGCCATTCGTTCGAGTACAGTTCGTGGAGCAAGGTCTACACCGACAGGAACGAGCCTTATACGAATGAACGGGACCACCGGGACGAGAACGGCGATTTCGTCTCCGCGGAGGGGCATTATTACGATAACTGGTTCATCAACCCTGCGGAGACGCGTGACTCGATCTACGAGCGGAACATTTCGAACCGTTTCTTCGTGCAGGCGCAGCCCTGGGACCGGAACGGAATCGTGGGGACGCTCGACGCCGGCATCGGCATCGACATGCACACCTACTCGCAATTCGAACTGAAAGATTACCTGACGGGGAAGTACACGAAGGTCAACAAGACGAGTTACTTCTTTTACGGCTCCGTCAGCGGAAAGATAAAGAAATATGTCGACTGGGACGGAAACCTCCGTTTCTACCCGTCGGGATACAGAGGCGGAGATCTCTCGATCGGCGCGCACCTCGCGCTGAAAGGCTATCTGCGCGGACACCCCCTGATTCTCGAAGGCCGGTTCTCGATGGACCGCCGCTCGCCGACCTACTGGCAGGAGAATCTGTTCTCTAACCATTATATATGGAACACTCCTTTAAGCAAGGAGAATGAAACTCGGTTTGAGGTCAAGTTTTCGGTTCCCGATTTCGCGTTCGAAGCGGGGGCATGGCAGGGAGTCGTCTCCGACAAGATTTACTATGCGTCGGACAGCAACGTCGCCCAGCACAGCGGCAACGTCAGCCTCACGAGTGTGTATGCTCGCAAAGATTTCCGCTTAGGCGGACTTCATTTGGACAACAGGGTATTGTTGCAGTGGAGCACGGATCAAGATGTTGTACCCGTTCCGCTTTTGAGCGCCTTCCTGTCGTATTACTACGAATTCTGGGTCGTGCGCGATGTGCTGCGCCTGCAGATCGGTCTGGACGGACGCTATAATACCAAGTATTATGCGCCCGGTTACAATCCGGCTCTGTCGGTGTATTACAACCAACGGGAGGTCGAGACGGGGAATTACCCCTATATGGACGCTTTCGTCATGGGAAAGTGGAAGAGAATGCGGATATTCCTGAAATATCAGCATGTGAACAAGGGACTGTTCGGTAACGGAGAATATTTCTCGGCGGCTCGCTATCCGCTCAATCCGGGCATGTTCAAAATCGGTATCTCATGGGGATTCTATGATTGACGTGCTGTTCTGCGCGGTGTAAGCTGCCCGCAAAACAACATTTTATGTTAAAAAAGACCGTATTAACGTTTGCGTTCTTAACCATTCTTACGACATTTTACGGCTTCAACGCCCAGTTCAGCGCACCCGCGACGGACGACGCACTGAACGCACTGGCCGAGATGCACCACTCGCTGCTCCCCGAGGGCAGTTACGTCATTTCGGCCTACGACAATCTGATTCGCAACATCAGCGAAGAGGAGGGCCACGACTGGCGCCTGATGAGCGCCATCGCCTACCACGAATCGCGCTTCACGCCCGACATCACCTCGCGCAGCGGGGCCCGCGGCCTGATGCAGATCATGCCTTCGGTGGCGCGTCAGTTCGACGTCCCCGCGGCCGAGATCACCGATCCGAGGACCAATATCTGGTTGGCCAACAAGCTGATGTCGAAGATCATGTCGTCGCTCCGTTTTCCGGAAGGGACACCTGAAAAAGACCGCATGAGCATCATCCTGGCCTCGTATAACAGCGGTATCGGCCATGTGAACGACGCCCGCCGTCTGGCCCGCCTGAACGGGGAGAACCCCAACTCGTGGGAGGTCGTGGCCCGGTACCTTACGCTGAAGGCCGAGCCGGAATTCTACGAGAACGAAGTGGTCAGATGCGGACGATTCACCGGCAGCCGGCAGACGCTGGCCTATGTGAACGACGTGATAGGACGCTACGACAGATACTGCCGCATCGCCGGAAGGTAACGGCGGCAGGATAAATTAAAGGCAGGACCCGCAAGAGCGGTCCTGCCTTTTTTGTGCCTGTGCCCCGCGCAGCGGGGACAGGATGCCCTGCGGTGTGGAATCTACTCGAAGACGGAGATAGTTGGCGGCAGTCCAAATTTTGCAATTTCCCGAATTATCGCTATATTTGAATGATTCGGAGTATTCCGACATATTTTGAGAAAACTGTGGAAAACCATTCGGCGTATTTTCAGCAACTATTCCGCGATCACTATGAACCCTTGTGTGCACGGGCTTTTCAGATGGTCCATGACCGCAAGGCGTCGGAAGACATCGTGCAGGATGTCTTTCTTGCCTTGTGGGAACGGCGGGAGGAGGTGGACTTCGACCGGCCGCTGCTGCCTCTGCTGTTTGTCGCCGTGAAGAATCGTGCCATAGATTTGCTGCGCTCCAAAAAATGGCGGGGGGGGGAATCCGGACTGGACGAGTTGGATGTCTGTATTCGTACGCTTGTCGCCGACCATATCGAAGAGGAGTTCCAGTTATCGCAGTTGAGCGAGGAGATCGACTGCTGCATTTCGGGACTTTCCGAGCAGTGCCGCCGGGTGTTCCTGTTGAGCCGCACGACAGGCCTGAAAAACCGGGAGATCGCCGAGCGGCTCAACATCAGCGTCAAGACCGTCGAAAAGCATATCGGGGCGGCGCTCTCCCAGCTTCGGCTCCGGCTCAGCCGCAGCGGATTTCTGCGGCTTTTCCTCTGAAAAACAGAAGATGCCCTGCACCGAAACGGTGCAGGGCATTGTTTTTTCCGCCTCGTTAGCGGAGTGGGAATTCGTGTGTGTGTGCGACGCGTCCGCCGGGACCGACGATTCGGATCGCGATTCGGTCGCCTGTCATGTCGCACCGTATGTAGCTTTGATTGCCGTTGACCACGACCGGGAACCGAACTTCGTCGTTTGCCGGGTGGAAGCCGTAGCGGTGCGTGTGGCCGGAGAACATGATATTGATGCCGGCCTCGTTGAGGATCGGCAGGAACAGATTCCGGAGGTGGTTGCTGCCGTGCCACGTTCCGCCGTCGAGCGGAATATGGAGGAAGACGACGCGTGCCGAGGCGTTGCGGAAGGTTTCGGAGGCCACCGCCCTGCGGAGCCATTCGCACTCTTCGCGGCGATAGGCGTCGTAGTCGGCAAGCCCTCCGTATTCGATGTCCGTGTCAGGCTTGTCTTCGCCGCAGTCGAGCAGCAAGAAACAGACCGATCCGACTTTGCAGAGTTGGTAGTGACGGCCGCTGCGCGTCGGGAAATAGTCGTGCAGACGGTCGGCGAAGACGCCGCGCGTCTCGTGGTTGCCGCGGGTGAAGAGAATCGGCGTCCCGGCAGCGAAAAGCGCGGCCGAAGCGTCGAGGTAGTCCTTGAAAAGCTGCTCCCCGCTCTCGACGCTGCTCGACATGTCGCCGTTGAAAGCCACGAATCCCAGTTCGGAAAAGTCCACGCGTTTGCAGAGCCGGGTCAGGACGTCGGCCTTGCCGTGGATGTCGTTCAGCACGAGGAACGAGCATCCGGAACCCGCAGCCGGAAAGGTGCGGAACCCGTAGGCCCGGCGCCGCGACGCATCGGCGCCGACAGTCTTTCCATAGGTGACGTTGTTGACGTCGGGCCACGACTGAACCTCCTGCGAAAAGATCCGGTAACGGTAGTCGGTCCCGGGTTGCAGCCCCCGGACACGAACGGCGTGCAGCGTCCTGCCGGCCAGCTTGCGGCCGGCGACGGTCTGGTAATGGCGCGGCGGCGGTGCGGGCGCAAGGCTGTCGGCGGGCGACGCCTCGACCCACGAAAGCGCGGGCCTGTTGGTGGTCCAGACCACCGTCACTCCGTCCTGCGACATGTCGCACAGGTAAGGCCCGTGCGTAATTCGGAATTCCTGTGCGGCGGCCGTCAGTGCGAAGGCCAGTCCCGCAAACACGAAAAGCAGTTTCTTCATCCCATTTCCGGTTGATCGCCTCGTCGGCAAAGGCTTCGGTCCCCACGCAGGCGGGAGGCCGGATTTTACGCTACGCAAGATAGCGATTATTCGCGAAACCGCCGCATTAATGACGAAAAAAGGAGGCGAATCGTTTTCCGTTCGCCTCCTTTTCGTTATTTTTCCGCGTCTATTTTATCCGTTTGAGAAGTCTCGCCTTGCAGTCGGAGTCCTTGAGCATGGCCACGAAATAGCGGGCGTCGGCCCGGTTCGCCGCCGAAGGGTCGGCCTCGTAAACCGCCACGAAATGTTCGGCGTGCGCGACCAGGGCATGCCGGCAATCGAAATTGACCATCAACGCCTCCGCCCCGTCATCCGCCGTCCGGCCCCGGCCCCACGAAAGCCCCGTGACCGTCTCACCGCCGCCGACCGCCGTGCAGGCTCCGGGATCGACGCCCAGAAGATTGATCGTCAGCGAAGGATAATAGAAATAGAGTCCGCCGGGCATCTCGACCGTCAGCGTGAGCGTGTTTTCCGTCGCCTGCGCGTTTACGACGGCATGGTGTCGCAGATAGTTGTATTCGAAATACTCCTCGGCCGCAGGCATCCACAGGCAATCCTCGCCATCCCGGCCGTAGGTGTTGTTGAGCCACAACAGCATCTCGGACCAGGAACGGTCGGTGCCGTGCACGCCGATATTCACCGCTTCGCGTTCCTCCACGGGTCGGGCCATCTGCGCCTCGATCACCGCCGGAATCGCCGCCGGCAGCCACAGTCCCCGCTCGATGCGCGTTCGCAGCAGATCGCCGTTCACGGCAAAAGGCCGGAGCTTCTCACCGCCCGACTGCAGGAAAATCGTCTGGATCGGATCGTAGCGCTCCGCCGCCGCGACATAAGCCTTGTTGCCGTTGGGTTCGATCAGCATCTTGCAGCCGCGTCCCGCGAGGCGGTCGAGGACGATCCGCTGCGAGGAGACGAAGTGCGCACGGATCGAGTCGGGCACATCGACCGACAGCGTGTTCACATCGTGGAAGGCGATTCCGACCCCGTAGTTGAGCATCTCGGTCACATCGTCCCACATCAACCCCGCCCGCATGAAAAAGCGGTAATAATTCTCCGTAAAGCCCGGCCGCACCACAGCCTTGTCATCCATATAGTCCCACTCGGGGGAAATGGCGGTGGTAAAGGAGAAGCGCACTTCGCGTCCCGTCCCGTCGGTCGAGCCCAGCGCCTTGCCGAAAGAGTAGGTATCGGGCGGCATATCCCCGCCGCGCAGATGCGGCGCATTGTAGAAATAAGTATCCGAAAGGGGACGTCCGTTGATCGCGGCCCACGTGGTCGAGAAAGCCGCCTGCTTGCAGTCGTCCTGCGTCAGGAGCAGCAGCAGCGACTTGTTGTATTTCAGGGGAGGAATTTCGATGCGCGCCGCCGAAAGATCGGTCCCCGGCCCGAACGACAGCGCGATCTCGGCCGTTATCTGCCCGGGTTCATCGCCGAAGGGATAGAGGTATTCCGTCGGGGGGGGAATCGGGATTGTCCGGCTCCTCGGGATTCTGCGTCCCCGGTTTCGGCATCTTGACGCATCCCGCCAGCAGCAGGATCGCCGAAGCGGCGAACAGCGCGTATCTTATCGGGCTTGTTTTCATGGAACAAAGATAGGAGAAAATAGAACGGGTGCAACACGGGATTGCAAATGGTTCCGCAGAACTTTCCGGCCGGAAAAAGCGTCGTTACGACCCCGAAACAGAGCGAATCGGAAATATCAGCGTCTCTTCGGCGCCTTTTTCTTTTTGCGCACCGACCAGCCGAAATGACCCAACGCCTCGCCCAGCGCGAAATACTCGCCGTGCGCATACGCCGCCAGCGACGCCTGCTCCAGATGCAGCTTGCCGTTTTCA
>OLZQ01000250.1_pt1 | contig 34638 bp, 23 predicted proteins | sample 1644511 | NCBI WGS metagenome assembly OLZQ01 (sample SAMEA103958132, study PRJEB25191) | human gut metagenome | biome: human-associated habitat [ENVO:00009003]; feature: intestine environment [ENVO:2100002]; material: feces | place: Germany | collected 2013/2015 | reverse complement strand
TTGTCCATTCAATAGCAGATTCCATAGTGAATTCAAAATACTGCCTTAAATCAATGGTGTATGATTTTATCGTTTTCTGGTCGAGATTTTTCCTTGAAACGCAGAATTTTAGATAATTGGTTGTCAGGTCAGTTGATTGTATATTTTTTATTTCCATCGCATATAGCTCCTTGTTTTTGATAAATTTATTATGCAACAGAAAATAAAGAAAGTCTATTCAAATGCCTAGATTTATTTTGCATAAAAGTATGTTTATAAAGCAGTGAACAAGATTCTATTATGCAAAATACATAAAAATACCGTGTGAAATTTTATAACTGATTTGCGTAAAAGTTATTTAAACATTTGTCGAATTATGTTATAATTAATACCATAAGGGTAATTATAAATATTTTTGTATTACGTACCTGAAATATAGATTTAGTTAAGGTTTAATACTTTTTTCTTAGAATGAGATTAAGCACTACATAGACATACACCAGTTGAATGTAAGATGTGTAGTCCTCTCTCATTGGCAGAAATGTAATTTTGACTTTGGCTAAAGATAATGAATAGAGGATAACTATTAATTATCTGAGAAAGGATAAAAATATGTATAATGTTCAAAACTACGGCATCAACCACAATGTTTCATGGAAACTTGCAAATACTACCGGATACGAATTTGAAGATAAAATATATAAGATTGCTTTGAAAGAGTTAAAACAATATCTTTTAGAAGATAAAATGACTGTTGAACAAACATGCCGATCAAATGATGGAGGAAAAGATATTGTTATAATCAGTAAAACTGATTTTGTACTATTTGGAATATCATTTGAACTGGAAGGAAAAGACAAAATAACTATATATTTAGAAACCAAAAGTACCGATAAACAATTGAGGTTTGAAAAAGCAATTGGAAATATTGTTAGAAGTAAGTATGACAAAATAGATTATTTTGCTTTAGTAACAAACTCTACTATAAATCCAAATGCGTATTATTTATTTGAGCATGAATTTCCTGACAGTACACAGTTCGTTTTGATAGACCAGTATTTTTTGGCCAAAAGTATAAATAGCAAACATTTAGACATTTTTGGCCGTGTTCCGGAATACATGCCGCAAAATGACAATAATGATAATTTTTATTTAGAATACCAGATAACTCCTTATTCTCATGATGGAGAATCTGGATTTGAGATAACATTTATGTTTAGAAATTATAGTTTTGAAGAATTCAATTGTAAGCTAAGACTTGCAACTAATGTCAATTGGAGCATGGCGGAAAGAATATTAGAATTTATTATTCCTCCAAATTACGGGGTATCAAAAAAGATACATTTAAAAAATGATAATTCTGATGAATTTAATTCGTTAATGTTTAATCTTGAGAAAAACTCACACGATTCTTTGTTAAAAGTTCAAAGTATAAATCTAAGCGAAACCTTTGAACCTCCGTTTGTGAGTGAAGAAAGAAAAAATATATGTACTAACATTATAAAAAATATAAAAAGACCAAATGGAAACAGAATGTTCTTTTTATGGGGAGAATCAGGAATTGGAAAAACCCGAATTGTTCACAGAGTGTTTGACGAAGTGAATAATTCGTTATTTGATATATTTGAGTGTCATGTTAAAGATAATAATCAAGACACTATCAACAAAATTATTGAATTCCTGAATAAAAAAGAATATACTTCAAAGGAACAATGCAATTTGTATGAATTCGCCGATGTTATCAAAGATTGTGATAATCAGATAAAAACAGCGGTTATATTGATTGATGATTTTCACTATGCAACAAAAAAGTTTTTGGATCAGATAAAATCAATTAATAATAATATTAACCAGTCAGTAGCCTTTATTATATGCGGAAGAACAGATTATAGTTTTGGTAACAGTGATTATTATTCATTTGTGAATTGGTCTAATGATAATATGAAACGCAATGAGAACTTATGGGAAATAGAACCGTTAAAAGATGATGAAACAAAGAATTTAATAAAGGCGATGATTAAAGGTTTACCAGAAGAAGCATTAAACATTTTGTTTGATAAAAGTAAAAATAATCCTTTGTTTATTGTACAATATATAGAATACTTGATTGGTGAAAAGCTTGCTTATATAGTAAACAGAAATACTGTTGGAATTATTGATTTATCTAAGTTTAACACAAAATGCGATATTCCCTCCGGAATTTCAGAAATTTATTGTTCAAGAATTAAAAATCTTAAAGGAAGTGAAAAAGAAGGTGAGGCACTGTTAAAAATTCTCCTAGTATTAGCTGCGTATAAAGGGGAAATTTCAGGTGATATAATTTATGAATTTTATGATGACTATACATTAATTCCTATTCTTGTAAAAAAAAGATTTATCGTTTTTGAAAACGGTTTTTACAGATTTGTACATGAAAGCCTGATGATCTATTTTCAGCAACTTCTAAAAAATAAATATACATTAGAAATTTCAAGGTATATTCTATCAATCAGTAATGATATAAGAAAAACATTCAGTTCACATCAACTGGGCAGATTATTGAACTGGAGTGGAGATAAGAAAAATGCGGCCAAACAATTCCAGGATATTGTAAGTACAATAAATAATGTTAATAATATATCAAATATAAGAATTGACACAAATGTATATGATTATATATATGATGTGTTTGATGTTTACAAAGATGATGAAAAAAATGTTGAATTGTTAAAAAAGCTTTTAGAAACAAGAATCTATATAACTTTACATCATATGAAGCCTTATAATGCCGCACTTGAATGCAATTATTGTTTAAATTTAATTTCAAATAATAATATTCTAAAAGGCGAAAAACATTTGTACAATTGCATTATGGCTGAAAAGGCACATGCCCTAATGAATTCAGGAAAAAATTTTGACGGGTATTTAGTCCTTAACGAACTTCAATCAAAATGGATTGTGAATAATAAAGATTTTGATAACAAAGCCCTTTTTGATATGTATGATAGATTGTTAGCTTCATATATTAAATTTAATTGTTTTAATATAGCCAAGAATTATGCTAAATTAGAGATGAATATTGCAAAACAAAATAAGGATATGGAAGCTATTGCAAATCGAACACAATCAAAGCTTTACTATCTGAATGACTATAATAAGTGCATCTTGCATCTTGACAAGGTGGATAAAATCATGGAAACACACCTTTCAGATAGAATAAAAATCAATAATCAAATATACAGATATATCGTAGAACTTACCTATGATAAAATTGATGATTATGATCAAGCAAGGAATACTCTAAAAGAAATTATCGATTTATCCCAGAAAAATAGTTTTAATCGTGCAATTATTCAAGGAAATCTTGTGTTAGCTGCAATTATGATAAAAAGCGGAAGTAAAGATGATGTAAAAGTTGCACTACAACTGATTGATTCAGCAATAAACAATAGTGTTATTTTTAGCATAAACGGTTATTTATGGCAATTGTATAATCTTAAAGCTATTTGTCGCAGTAAATTAGGGGCTAAGTCAGACGAAGTTATGCAATTGTTTAGAACTGTATTTGAAATATTAATTAACCAAAGCTTAAATTTTATTGGAAGTAAAGATTTGTGTTATAGTAATATACTGGCTATAAGTAATGTAGGTATATTCTTTTATCAACATTCTTCCGAAGACAGTTTCAACTCCATAATGTCTGAGATAAAATATTTTGGTGATATAACTATCGATGATCAAAAATATCGTACAAACCGATTGAAGATAAATGAAATACGCAATCAATATATGAGAGCGGAAAAAAAGAAAGTATTTTTTGTTAAAAAACAACCTAAAAATATTCTCAGAGATAATGAAACAGGATTTTTTATTGCTTTGACATAGTTTTTTTGTCTATAATAAAGTTGCCGATAACAAGAATGTCTATATCTGTAGTTAAAAATGTATTTATAGCATCAAGTGGTGTCTCAACAATTGGTTGTCCCGCCACATTAAATGAGGTGTTCAGTACTATAGGAAAACCATTGATTCTCTTTAATTCTAACAATAATGCGTGCAGAAATGGATCCTCATCTTTTGAAATTGCCTGTATCCTCGCAGTGTTATCTACATGAGTAATTGCGGATAACTTTTTGCGATATTCCTCTTTAACAGTGGTTGCTAAAAGCATATATTTTGATGAGCATTTCAAATCAAAATATTCAAATTGATCTTCCTCGGTGACAGTTGGCGCAAATGGTCTAAAAGGCTCACGATGTTTTACTCTATTGTTTAAAATATCTTTCATATTTAGGTTCGTAGGGTTAGCTAAAATGCTTCTATGGCATAAAGCACGAGGTCCAATTTCAGTCCGTCCTCGGTGCAATGATACGATTTTATTTTCATTAATATAATTCGCTGTTAATTTTATTAATTTCTCATCAGTATGCTTTTCATAATTTAGATTATTTTGAGTTATTACTGATTCAATAGTATCATTGTCATATGATAACCCTAAATAAGGTAAATCTATTTTAAACGGTTCTTTATAACCGAATTCCAGAGTATATGCGTAGTATGCGCTGCCAAGGGCTTGTCCATCATCACCGGCGGAAGGTAATATAAATACATTATCCACATCGCATTTTTCTAATATTTTGTGGTTAGTTAAACAATTTAAGAATAAACCGCCTGCCAAGCAAATATTTTTTATTCCGTATTTTTTTGTGTAATTATTTATAATTGAAACAACCACATTCTCAATGTAATTTTGAACTGTACTTGCAATATCTCCACATCTGTCATATAAGAATTCTTTAAAGCTTTTTTCCGAAAGCTGTTGCATGATATAAAACTCTTTAATCATATCTTGATAATTCAACGAGAAGTCCAAATTATCATAATTTATATTTGAGTAATCAATTAAAGGAATTCCATAGGAAGCTAACCCCATAGTTTTTCCCTCTTGGCCAAATTTAAATCCAAGCAAATGAGAAATTTGAGAATATTTTCTGGCAAGACTCATTTCTAAATTTTGAACATGTTTTGGCATAAACGGATAAATATGATTTATTTCATCTCTTATATGTCTAACAGCCATATTTTGAAGTCTTTTATCAATAACCATCAGTTTACCCTTTTTTGCAAAATAAATGGTTTCAGATTCTTGCATTGATTCGAAAAAATCACCGCCACCGTCAAAAACAAACACTAAAGCATTATCATATCCGGAAGAAAAATATGTAGAGTACGCATGTGCATCATGATGATGTACAAGATAAAATGGTTTTTCATCGCATTTATAATGATTAAAAAACTCTTCTTTGTACAGATTATATATGTTCATTCCTTCAATTGCGACAGCAGACAAACCTATTGCAGAAACGTCATTTATTTTTATTCCGGTATAATTTAGCAAAGCATCAATGGAGGCATAAGGAATCTTTAAAGACTGTGAATGCTTTATTCCATCTAAGCGTTCATTAGAAATCGCTGCTAATACTTGACCGTTTTTTATTAAGCATGCGCCCCTGTCGTGTCCAATATGTATTCCAAGTGAAATATGTTCCATAATTAACTCCTTTATTTTTGATAATTAATAGTTATCCTTCATTTGTCGGAGAAGTATAGGGAGAGAGAAAAGATTAATGTTTAGAATTTTAAAAATAAAAAGACCACAATCATAGCGATTGTGGCAAATATTAACAAATAAAGGATAATATACAGTTATCCTATATGGGAGGAAATTATGGATAAAAAAATATGGGAAGAATTTGAAGTATTGGCTGTAGACTGTGTTAATGATTTATATTGCAAAAACAAAACTAGAATTTCACCTACTCAATATGTAAAAGATAATGGTTACGACGCAACTATCTTAAGTGAAGTTTTTCAGGATGATGAAATATTATCTCTTTTGGAAGCAAAACTCAGAAATAAAAATATAGGTTTAAGGGATATAGCTGCAACCGTAATTATTGGATATAATATGGGTGCGTATAGAATTTTCTTTGTAATTAATAATTTCACTACGCCACAACTTAATAGAGAAATAGATAAGTTTCAGAATAAAACCAATATAAAATGTAAAATTGTAGATAGAGATATTATTGATAAATGGCTTAATCAAAAGGATAATAAAGCCAATTACTCTAAAGAACTGATAGAATATCTTGAAAAACACTATCCTGAAAAAAATTATAAGAAGAAAATAAGCAATTTAGAAAATGAAATTTATGAAAAAAATGTCGCTTCTCATAATGCAATTCCCAAAAATTACTATGAAAATTCTCGTATACAGAGCATGATTTTTCAAATTAAAACAGCCTTAGCCAAAGGAAAAAATGTAATTGTATGGGGAGAGGAAGGTTCTGGAAAAAGTTCAGTTATTTCTAAATCTTTATGCGACACAAAAAATGTTCATTATATAGATATGTCCAATTGTCCGACAACACGAAACCTCGTTTTAAAAATACTTGTTTCATTATGGGGAATAGAAAATTACGAAACAATTATTCAGTTTTCTCAAGATGAAATAAATGTGTTAAGTTCTTTCATAGGAAATAAATTGGTAAATTTCAAAACCAAAGAAGCACTAAAATCGGTGTTAAATAAAGATATTGGTGATTTTAATCACAGAGCTGATATTTATAATGTAGCTCTGTTAGAATATCTTAAAGATCTTCTTATACTTCACAATGATAAGCACAAAGAGATTTTTTATTTTTATAATCTGGAAAACACAACTTCAGATGTTCTTTGTTTTTTGCGTTCATTTTGTTTATTATTAAAAAAAACAAGTTTTCAGTACATAATTGAAATAAGAACACCAATTGTTGGAAATGAATACTTCTCATCATCTAAATGGGATATACAAGTAGAACTTTTTAAATCTATTGACCATCATGCCCATATGTGTCCTGTTTCATTGTTTAATGAAGAAGAAAGTATTGAATTTATTTTAAATAGTCTTCCCGGACTGACTGAAAGTCATGCTAAAATTATTATAAAAAGCGTCGGAACTAATCCTTTCTTTTTAAACTGTGCGGTAGATTGGCTTATAAACAATAGAATAGTATATCGTTATCCGAATAATAGAGTTTTAGTCGAAAAGTTCAAACCTTTTTTTCAATCAGTATGTCCTGAAGAAAATTTAGTAATTGCCGTAAAATGGATAGAAACTTTTTTAAAAAAATCGCAGGAACATGCAAATTTTCTTACTGTGCTTTATATTTTGGACGGAGAAATACAATTAGGATTTTTTTCCGAATTATTTAATAACAATGCCTTTTACGATAAGGTAGTAGAAGATTTAGAAAAATACAGGATTATTAAGTTTGAAAATGAGCGTATTATTATTTTGCATAATGTATATCTTTCTGCATTAGAAAATTGCTGCTCGTGCTTTAGAATAAGGAAAATATCAGATAACATAATTAAATTACTGGAAAGTAAAAAAGAAAAAAACGAGTATGAAAGAATTAAATTAATTGAACTTTATTTTATAAGAAGTGAATGGGAAGAGATTGTTATCAGTTACAGCGAAATTATCAAAATATTAAAGAGTACCTGCCAATTCAGTGTTGCATATGAAATTATGAAAAAAGTTATAGCTGCATATGGTAACATAAAAGATAACTTCTACAACCAAAACAAGTTATTTTATTCAGGTTATTTGGATGCGTTGCAAATTTATTTGGAACTTTCTGTTTATCTGAAGTACATCGGACAGCCTTCAGAGAAAAAAATAATTGATTGTTTTTATCATGCCTTAAAAAAGTACAGTATTATTTCTGATTATGATAACTTAAAATATACTTATTTTTATAATTATATTTGCAGCCAATATTTTTTTAGAAATGGTGAGTATGAAAAATCAAAAGAATTCTGCGAAATAATAGAAGATAAAAAAATTACTAAATCTGAATATAGTGAGAAAGAAACTGAGTTGATTGGAAAGCTGTGTGTTGGTCACGCTTTGTCAATTAAATCAACAGAAGGATATAGTAAAGCAAAAAAAGATTTTGAAAAATCATTATTGCTATATCCTGAATCAAGAATACTGAATGGAGAATATCTTGTACATCTTTCCTGTATGGAATTGGATTCGAATCCTAAAAAAGCAATATATTATACTAGAAAAGTAATTGATTTATTTCAAGATAATCATCTGGCTTTGGAGTATCCGTTGTTCCACAAATACGGAGACCTCGCAATGGAACTGTTTTTTTCAAAGAATTATAAAGAAGCCAGGCTTGAATCAAACAACGCAATTAATTTGGCAAGGGTAAACGGCATTATTGCTGAGGAAGGGCGTGCACAAAACATTTTAGCCTGTTGCGAATATATGTTGGATAAAGATATAAATAATGCTATTTACCTTTTAAAAAGTTCATGCTTTTTATTGGAAAAGTCATATTATATTCCATATTTATGGAGAAGTAGAATAAATCTAGCAACTTTTTACATTAAAGAAGAAAAATACGATAAAGCATTAACATATATTCTCAGCGTAAAAAAATATATTTTGGAAAATACCTTTCAATCTGTTACAAATGCTATTGAGAATAATTTATTCCATTCTTCCAGAGAATACATTGCTTTACTGCTTGTTGGTGTATATTTAAAAAAATATTACAAATCAAAGTATTTTGATGAAATTCAAAGAAAGTTGAACTCAAAAGTATACGAAGAACATGTCGATAAGATTAATGGTAATGATTTTCCTGAAGAGGTTTTCAATAATTCTTCATTTCTTCATAAAAACGATGTTTTTATGATAGGGTAAGTTCAAAGCATATCAATAAATTCTTCAATAATTTCTGAAATATTATTATTTTGAGTACCTAATAATGAATTTACTATCTCTTCATATATAATGTTGTAAACTATTCTAGAAATTAATATATTTTTCGGAATATATTCTTTTGGAACTGTTGCAATTAATTTATTCCAGCTGTATCCTTTCTGATTGTACTCTAAGAGAATTTTTGCTATGTCATAGCCGATAAATCCTATGCTGCCTTTCTCATTATCTATCAACTCAAGGTTATTAGAATTTCGTACAAAATGTTTGAACTTAATATCACCGTGAATATAAGAAACAGGCAAATTACATTCTCCCTCACTTTGCTTTTTGAATATAGGTATATATTTATTCTTAAGCTTTTGTATAAGAGAAGAAGAAATATAGTTAGAATTATAGTCTAAAATATAGGGTAGCATAGACCATGCCAAACTAACACTTTGGCAACAGGATGCGTCAATTCCAAAACAATTCGGGAACTTTTCCTCATAGGATTGTATTATCTTTGAAATATTATTGCAATCTGTTTGTTTAGTTGGATTTAAACTTAAAAACAGTTCATTAGAATCATTCGGTATATATTGTTGAATTTCTGTAAATAACTCAATAATTTCAGTTAAATTAGATATAGCTTTTCCAAGATGAGTATTAAAACAGTTTTTCATAAGTATTAAGTGGTGTTTAAAATCAGCAGATAGTATATTATTAAAACGCAGTTGTTTATCCCAGTACACTTCTTTTTTTATCTGAGAATCAGCATTTCGTACCCATACATCTTTTTGAAAAGGATTGTATAGAGTATTAAGTGATAATCTGGTTTCAAAATGTTTTACAATATATGAATTATTGTCTTCTGAAGTGATTTTCCAAAATTGAGCTGTGCTGTCTTTTGGATAAATCTTTTTAACTTCATAGTTTCCACTTAAATTTTCTTTTGCAAAATTATCAATTATCTGCCCGCTGATTTTATTGTTGACATACGGATAAACGCTAATGTGCCTTTTTCTGAAGTTATTTTCCGTTGATATAGAGTCATTTATGCTTACATATTTTTTATGATGGTAACCTGCTTCTATATAAGCGTTACAATGAGCGTATAAAAAATCCCATTCATTTATTATGTTATTTGCACATATTTTTGCAGTTTCTCCCAAACTATTTGAAAGAAGCGGCTGCCTTAAAAAGAGTTCCATCTTATTTTTCAATTGAGCTATATTTCCATATTCAACACAAAAACCGTTTTCCCAATCTTTAATATAATCTGCTCCAAAACCGCAGTTAGTTGCAATTACAGGAATCCCTTCGCTCATTGCTTCAACTGCTACTCTTCCGCCAGGTTCGTACATTGAATGCATAATCAAAACAAGGGATTTAAGAAGCAGTGTACTAATCCCACTTGAGTCAAGATAACCCCACCAAACTAATTTTTGCTGCTTTTCTAAAAGATCAAGATTTTTTATGAATAAATTTGAACGTAATTCTTCTATTTCACCAATACTACCACCGATTATCCAGAGCGGAGGGCAGTTTATTCCATATTCAAGATAAACCTCATACCACGCTTTAATTATAATTGAAACTCCTTTATTGTAACTGAGTCTACCCATATATGTAAAAGCCTTATAATTCCACCAATGTGATGTACATTTGGTGGCAGGCAATATATTTTCACGTTCCGCTATTTGCGCTTGTTGTTTTGCAGAAATATTTGAATAGACCTTTGGAAAACCATTAACATCGTGTGAAGGAAACAGGAATGATTGATTGATTTCTTGACCCGCTACTATAATTTTATCAGGTGAAATATTGTAATATTTCACTAAATCATTTTTTTCATCTTTTGAAACGGCAAGAATACGAAAAGCATTTTCATAGACATATTTTTCATATTTGCTCCTTCTTTCACATATTTCTTCCGCTCCCCGTGCTATTCGTCCCAAATCATTTGAAATAACACTGTGAACGAAATTGATTTTATATATTTTACATAATTCTGCAGCCAATCGTCCGGAGTTCCAATACACACTATGTATAACAGAAGGTTTGCTGCCGATTTTATTTATAATTTTTATTATTTGTTCTAAATGTTTTTCATGGAACTGTTTTAAGATATTCTTGTCAATTAATTCTTCTTTGCCGGATTTTATTCTATATATAGTTCCAATATCTGATATTTTTTCCTCATCAGGAAGTTCTTTAAAAACTTTTCTGGTAATAAAAATAAACGGAATCTCAAGTTTCACTAAACCGTCCATTAGCTCTCTCATATATACATTTGTTCCACCCCAATCTTTGTAACCCGGAGCCAGTGCTGAATCAGCATGTATTGATAAAATCATAATATATTCATTCATTTTATTTTCTCCTATATAGGATAACTGTATATTATCCTTTATTGAAAAAATAAAAAGTCTGCTGATTATTATTTCAGCAGAAATAAACACTTTATTTTATATGAGTAGTGAGGTGACTTAGATGTCGAAAGAAACAAAGTTAAAAATTAAATTTTACATAATTTCAATTTTGATTTTGCTTGTTTTAGCAGTATTCATAGATATTAAGCTATTTGATTCTAATGGAGACTTTTTATGTGTTTACGATTTAATATGTTGTAATTGGTTTTCGATACTTTCTATTGTCTTCATAATAATTGGTTTTATATTTTTACTTCTTCAAAATCATGAGTTGAATGGTGCAGCGAATCCATGCTGTAGAATAACCAAAATTGAAAATGTTAATTATGAGTTCTTAACATTTTTAACTACATATATTATTCCGCTGATTTGTTTTGATTTTGATAAAACACGGTACAAAATTGTATTTTTGCTTCTTTTAATTATCATTGGTATTGTATTTGTAAAAATGAACTTGTATGTTGCAAACACCATTCTTGCAATTATGGGGTATAGATTATATAAGGTAAGTGTTGATAAAAAGAAAGAGAATAAAGATATTATTGTTATTTCCAGATCAGAACTTATTAATAATGATTCAATTGACTGGATTAAACTAGATGACACCTGTTGGTATGTAAGAAGGAGAAACAATGAACATTCAGGAAATAAAATCAAAAATAAGTAGTATTATTTCTAATGATACTTCCTTAAATGTGTTTTTTGTGCTTACTGATAAAGACGGACAATACATAAAGCGAAAAGCCGATTTAGCTCAAGGTGATACAACGGAAGATTTTATTGATTTGTTTAGAGATTATCTTGAAAATACTATAGTTCAAAATGAAGAATTGAGTTTATGTGATCTTGCTAATTCTGATGACAGAGTAAACGCCATATATTCATATGACTATAATGTTTATCCCAAAGAATTAAATTGTATCCATGATTTTAATATTGAAGAAGAAATTCAATCTGAAACGTTTTCGTTTTCAGAGGAGAGTTTAAGCAATTTGCGTGGATATTTGATATATTTAGGGTCAATGAATGAAGGGATAGTTCTATATAAAAAGCATTATCCGGTATCCCTAATAAAGAGAGATTCGTTTCTGATATATAAGAAAGACAGTCGGTTCGTCAAATTTGAGGGTGACGATATATTAAGGATAAGTGGTACTGCACAGGTTATGAAGTTAGATAATGAAATGTTTGTATTAGATATAAACAATTTTGAAAGAAATTTTGGATTTGAGCACCTTATTATTAGAAGAGCATATGAAACGATTGGGGAAATAGCTCAAAAGGGGATTTTGGAAGATGTTCAAGTGCTCAAAGATTCGGTTGATGATATTACATTTGCCCGAAAGCTATCTAAAGTCAGAGAAAAATCTCCGGTTATTTCTTTGAATATTTCAAACGATGATATTATAAATTTTACAAAAACAAACCCCGGATTAAGTGGACGGTTTAAATATAGTGAAGACGGGAAGAGAATTAGACTGGATACTAAAGCTTCTAAAAAAGCTTTTATTAAGCTGTTAAATGATGATTATTTGACATCAAATCTAACAAATCAAGAGTACGAGTCTATTGCAAAGGATAGAATTTATGCAGATAAACAACATTAATAATTATATATAATTGCATCGTTAATGTTGTTTATTTAATATTTAATGTGAATACGAGTGCAGATATGTAGAATTAGTCAAAATAATAAATATTTATAGTTAATTTCCCGTAACGATATACAAATGTAGCTCGTTATGGGAATATATTTATTTTAATTTCAAAATCGTAAGTGCTATTTACTAATGTTATTAATGAATGCAATAATAACTAACAAATAATATTTCATGTCTTTATCTATTGCAGTTTGTAAACTATCTGTTTTATAATTAATGTATATAAATTCATATATAGCTGTTAAAATGCTGTCTATGATTAAATGTACTATGTTATTAGCTTAATTATGGAGGTTTAATTATGAGTGTTAATAAGAAAGTTATTACATGGTCACAATTCGAAATATGCAACGCAGATAAAAGAAATGCATTTGAGTCAATGTGTCGGTTGCTTTTTAAACATACATATTTGAATAATATTATTACTTACCATTCAAATGCAAACAACCCTGGGGTTGAGATAGAACCTGTCCTGACAGAATCCGGTAAAAGGATAAGCTTTCAATCTAAATATTTTGAAAAATTGGATTCAAGTTGCTATTCACAGATTCAACATTCTGCAAACTCGGCTATAAAATATTATTCAGGAAAATTAGATGTTATTTACTTGTATTGTAATTTAGATTTGACTACAACATCAAAAACTTATGTTAAAACAGTAAGTGATTTAAAAAATAATGGGATAGAATTAGTGCTAATCAGTAATAATACTATACTAGATCAAGTGATTGAAGAGCCTGCAATTGCTTCATATTATTTTTTAGCTCATAATCTTGGTGAAAACTGGTTTTATGAGAATATTACAACGAGCTTAAATGCCTTAGGAACAAGATATAATAGCAAATTTAATGTTACAACATCACTAAATCAATATTTAGATTTGTTTTCTTGTAATGATGATGCGATAAAATTTTTAAACGGCAAAAAGCTTGAGGCAATAAGAATAATTAAGAGCAATTGTTGGAAATACGATGAAAATCGGCCTTTTATTGATAGTTTATGTCGGTTTATAAAAAATCTTGATAATGTTACCGTATCAACAATATCAGATTGTTTTGATTGGTCAAACAGAATAAAATCTGAGTTTTCTAATGATTTTGCTCGAATAAATAATCAAGTTGCCAGCAAAGTTAAAGAACTAAATGAAAGTGAATCAAGAGAGGAAAAGCAGAAAATAGAACGAGAAATTTGCATTTTACAGGAATTATGTGAATTTGATATGGTTTTGGAATTTGAGCAAATTGAGAAAAATCTTATAAGAAATAAAATGTTAATTGTATCAGGAAATGCTGGTACAGGAAAATCCCAATTATTTGCATTTAATTCAAAAAAAGCTATTCAAAATGGTTTGAATTCGATATTAGTCTTAGGACAAACATTTATTAATAATCAATATGTAGAATCACAAATTTCCAGTATTCTCGGAATAAATTATGAATTTGATGAGTTCCTATATATTATTGAATGTTTAGGAGAAATACATAACCAACCGGTAGTTATCTATATTGATGCAGTAAATGAAAGTAATTACAGAGATATATGGAAAAATGGATTAAGTAGAATTTATAATAAAATTAAAAATCTTAATTATGTCAGATTAGCTGTATCAGTGCGTTCAGGATATGAATCGTTTGTGTTTGATAATAATGTAATAAATTTACAAGCATCTCAAGCAATCACAAATATACATCATACAGGTTTTCAGGAAAACTCAATAGAAGCAGTGAGGGAGTTTCTGAATTTTTATAATATCCCATTTTATCCATCTTTTAGTATCAGTTATGAATTAACAAATCCTCTGTTTTTATTGCTTTTCTGTAAGATTTACAAAAAAGAATATGAAGGAAATAACCTTTTTAATATTTACATGTTGTTTGAGGAATTAATTAATGAAACCAATAACGAATTGCTTAAGGAAAATAACATTCTTATAAATAAAAATATATTAATAAATTTAATATACGAAATAATTAAAATTGAGATAAGCAAAAATGAAAACAACATATCTCAAGAAGATTTACTGCGCTTGGAATTCTGGGAAACTTTTGGATTAAATTCTAATAAAATTAACTCTATCAGGATTATTGAAAAATCGGGTTTGTTAAACTCATTTACGACGAATAATGATGAGAGATACTATCTGGGATATAATCTTTTAGAAGATTACTTAAGCGCAAGAATGATTGTTGAAACTCATACCGATAAATCTGAATTACGTGAATATATAAAAAATGATATTTTAGGTATAAACGATGGTAAAATTAGTAAACTAAATAACCGGGATCTATTTATAGCTATTTGTAGTTTATTTGCAGAAAAGTATAATGAGGAGTGTATTGACGTTGCAGAAGGTTTGAATGAACATTACTATGTATCATTACTGTATCATTCATATATTAATTCATATAATCTTAGAAAAGCAAATACAATTAATTACAAATACTTTATAGATTTTGTGGACAAGCATCATATAGAACCTAAGATAGTTTTTTCGGTGTTGATTCAAAACAGTACTAAAATTAATCATCCCTTGAATGCAGAATTTCTGCACTCAATTCTAATAAATAAATCTTTAAATGAACGTGACTGGATGTGGACTACATTTATTAATGATATTGATGCTTCACATAGAGTTATCCAACTGATTAATTATTTTAATGAGGGCAACACTCTTAGCGGACTTAGCACAGATAATACGTTTTTGTTATTAATTCTTTTCACTTGGCTGCTTACATCATCAAACAGGTTTACAAGGGATATTGCATCAAAGGCAATGATAGAATTATTGAAAAGTAATTTCCAATTTTGTTTGCCGTTATTACGAAAATTTGAATCAGTAAATGATCCATATGTTTTTCAAAGATTATATGGAATTGTGTTTGGTACATGTGTTAAAAGAACATCTGTTTATGAGAATGATTATAAAAGCCTGGCGGAATACGTTTATGAAAATATTTTTGCTAAGAAAGAGGTTTATCCTGATGTTCTATTAAGGGATTACGCAAGACTGATAATAGAAAGATATTTATTTGAATTTCCTAATTCAATAAGTATAGATATTGATTTAATATCTCCACCTTATAATTCTGAAGCAATTCCAACCGTTGTAAAGGAAGAATACTATAACAATGATATGCTTCAATCCGGATTTAATATTATTGACTGTTCCATGATACCAGACACAAGGAATACTCCGGGGTTATATGGCGATTTTGGTCGCTATACATTTCAAAGTGCTTTAAATTACTTTGAGAATATAGACATCGATAATTTATATCATTATGCTATGCAATATATAAGAGATGTGTTAGGTTATAAAAACAGCTATTTTACTGATTATGATTTATGTTCCAAAAGAGCATTTTTTGATAGAAGTAATACAAAGAAATGCGAAAGAATAGGAAAAAAGTATCAATGGATAACTTTTTACAATATACTTGCAAGAGTGTCCGACAGGCACAAGCTACATAATTATAACGAACCTTCATCACCATATATTGGTCCTTGGCAAATACATGTTAGAGATTTTGATCCTACGCTTAATTGCAATTTTATTGTTTCTAAGGATTTGCCTGAATTTATTTCGGATGAAGATTATATAGACGATTTTATTTCAGATAAGTCTGATTTGGGCGTAGCAGAAAAATGGACAAAGAAAAATTGCCAATTATTTAAAAATATTTCTAATAAAATAATGATAAGAGATTCAAGTGATATTCAATGGGTGAAACTATTCTCTTACGATAGGGTAGAAAATAAAGATGATAATGACGAAAGCTCCTACTTTTGCACAGGGAAACAAGATATTTGGCTTAAATCTGAAGGGTATTTTGTAGATAAAAAACAATTTGCAAATATTAAAAATGCAATATCTAATCACAGAATAAGTGGTGAACGACTATCAGGAGGTTTTAATATTACTAGCTTGTTTCTGAGAGAGTATCCTTGGTCAATATCTTACCATACATTAGATAATGATAGTTGGTCAGATTATAGTATTTTTACCGGTGAAGAAAAAGAAGTAACTTATGAAGGGGTGAAATTAGATTCTTCCAAATTGGAAGAAGGAATTTTACAATTTCACAAAAAAGTTTGTAGTGGTAAAGAAAAAATCAAAAAATCCATTGCAAAAGTAATATCATCATATTCAAATCTTGCGTGGGAATCAGAATATGATGCATCGCAAGATGAAACAACCAGTTTTTTACTTCCTTGTGAGGAACTTATTAACTATTTAAAATTAAACTTTAAGGAATATGATGGTTGTTTTTATAGCGGGGAAACTCTGGTATCACATTATATATCAACAGGTAGAGATTCTTGTGCATTAGTATTACGAAAAGATTATTTAGATAAATTTATCAAAGAAAATAATCTTGTGCTTTTCTGGGAATGTTATGGTGAAAAACAATACTTTTATGCAGGACACAATCAGTATTGGCAAGAATGGAATGGTATACTGTACTTAGAGGATAACGAAATAAAAGGAACAATATCTGCAAAAGATTAACACTTTTGTTTTTAGTAAGACTTGATCAAGTTAACATCATTTAATACTATAAAATTAATACAAAAGGGCTATTCCCTTACACTCGCCAGAGCGCATGACTGTTAATCATGATGTCACTGGTTCGAGCCCAGTTGGGGGAGCCACAACAGAGTAGTCTTTTGACTACTCTGTTTTCTTTTTTATCTAAATTTACTGCTAAATCGGGCGAGAAGGTGAGCGTTGATAAAACAGTCCTGTGGACTGTTTTTAGTGAACTGGGATTGTGCGAGTGCTGTTTAAGAACCAAACGTGGTATGTGAGGCAGTTACTTTCCTCCCTTACAAAGTAAGTTGGGGGAGCCAGAAAAAACGACAGGTTTTTACCTGTCGTTTTTTTAGTGAAATAAATCCTTACGGATTTGTGAAATACGCTTTGCGTGTGAAATATTCCCTCTGAATGTGAAATGCCTACGGCGTAAGCTGATTTATTTCATTTCACTTTCTGTGTTACCAGAAAATTTCACAATATGTTATGTAGTATTTCACTGTTTGCTCAGCAAACAATTTCACGGAGCAGTTGATGTGTTGAAACGAAATTTCAACCATGTCGAGCATCTTTTTGATTACGGCAGTGCCGTTCGTAAGGTTATGTGTACAACCAATGCGGTTGATAGCATAAATTCAAGTTTCAGAAAAGTTACAAAAAAGGGTGCTTTTCCAAATGAAATGCACTACTCAAATTGCTCTATTTACGCACAACCGAGCTTTACAAAAAGTGGAATGGCAGTAAGGTTCAAAATTGTGCAATGGTCAGAAATCAACTGGCTGCGAATGAAAAAATCAGTGCCCGTATTAAAAAATACGAGCACATGATTTAAGGCATTAACATAATTTTTTATGATCTTTATAAAACTTACACACTTTTCTTGACAAAGCCTCCTCATATCTATTATTATAATGATGATGACCATGAACTCCCATTCCCAGGAGAGAAAATGTCCCCGGATGGTGGTAATAACCGGTATGTTTACACAATTTACGGTGTGAACAATCCGAGAGTTATTTTTAATAATAGCACTACTGATCCTGCAACCAGACAACAACATCCCGGTATCAATCAACCCGGAATTGAAATAACAGAAGATGAAATGTGGGTAGTAAATGAAACTGCATATAGCAAAAAACCACAGGGAATTACTGTTCATTTTTATCGTCCGGCTGATTGGGAGTATTGGAATACAAGGATTTACTTCTATGAAGATAATAATATTCTGATGGAATGGCCTGGTACGCTGATGAATAGTCAAATGTACGATAATTGGTTAACCTATACGATATATGGTATAGACAATCCCAAAGTAATATTTAATGATTCTCAAAATAAGCAGATACCAGGAGTATTACAAGAAGGTCACTTAGTAACACGGGATGTGTGGTATAAAGATGGTATATGGTCAACATATAAACCGTAATATACTTTGATAAGCAATCGGATGACAAAGTCTTTTGCTATGTCATCCGATTACAATATACTATAACAAAAAGAGTGATAGTGTATGAATAAAAAAACTAAAATTATATTGATAATTGTATTAATTGTAGCATTTATAGCATTAATAATACTTTTGCTTCATCCTTGGAAGAGTAACAAATCAGATGGTACGGAGTATTATATGTCAAAAAAATATAACTATTGGTTTGAGGTGGATAATGGTCAAGCAACTTTGATTAAATATACGGGTGAAGAGTATCATGTTAAGCTTCCGTCAAGTGTTTATGGAGTTCCAGTTACAAAGTTAGGTGAGTATGAGGTGCTTAATCTTTCAGGAGCAGCTAAAAGGGGAATATTCGAAGACAGTAACGTGTCAGAAGTGAGTATCCCTGAAGGTGTAACGGAAATATGTAATGATGCATTTTATTCTTCAGGTCTCTGTGAAGTGAATATACCTTCCAGCGTTAGAGTAGTCGGGACAAGGGCGTTTGCTTTTTGTAAGTATTTAAGGTCTGTGGAATTTGAAACAGGAATAAAAACAATAAGTGAATCAATGTTTAGTAATTGTAAAAACCTGCGTTTTATCGAATTGCCAAGTAGTGTAGAAAAGATAGAAGGTGATGCCTTTGCAGAATGTGCGTTACAAAAAATAGATTTACCTGAAAACATAAATACAATTGAATCTTATGCATTTAGGGAGTGTGATTCTCTAACATTTGTTACTATACCACCAAAAGTAACATCTATTAATAGTGGGACGTTTTATAGCTGTGACTTTTTAGAAAAAGTAAATATTCATGATGAAGTTAAATATATAGCTAATGATGCCTTTGACAGATGTGACAAACTTACAATCTGCGGAATGAAGGGTAGTTATGCAGAACAGTATGCAAAAAAACATAACATACCATTTGAAAAATTGGATACAACAATTCAGTCTGTAAATTAATAATTATCGGTTTGTTGATAATTAAAACTATATTTTTTACGAGAGAATTTTAATATGATGAAAAAAATAAAAAAATATAAATTACCTATTGGGATATTGTGTGCAGTGATAGCGATACTTATATTGCTGCAAAGCTGTTCAAGTGAACATTGGTGGTTTGGGTACACATATGAAACCGATGGATATACAAATAATTCGGCAACAATTGTAAAGATAAACTACCCATCAGAGAAAGTTGTAATTCCTTCAACAATATTTTTCCATAAAGTAAATGCTTTAGGCGGATATGTTACAGGATACAATTTGTGGGGAGCAGAAAGGAAAGGAATGTTTGAGGATAACGATATAGTAAAAGAGATTGTTGTTTCTGAAGGGATAGAGTATATATTTAACAGATGTTTTCACCATTGTATTTCATTAGAAAGCATACAACTCCCAAGTACTATAAAACAATTCTCTTTTACGAATTGTGAAAGTCTGAAAAATGTTAATTTTAATGGTGATGTAAAAGAAATTGAAAGTTTATCATTTTCAGGCTGTTCTTCATTAGAAACGCTTGTAATTCCGGATAATATTGCTGATCGTGGAATAGCATACGGTGCTTTTTCCGGTTGCACATCACTAAAAAGTATAAATATTCCCGATAATATTACTGCAATACAACGATATACATTTAGTAATTGCATATCCTTAAAACAGTTAGTTTTGTCTAAAAATATTAAGAGCATTGAATGGGGTGCTTTTGAAAATTGCACCTTGCTGGAGAAAATTATCATTTACGATAAGGTAGAATATATTGCAGATAACGCTTTTGACGGTTGTGACAAACTCACAATCTATGGAATAAAGGGTAGTTATGCAGAACAGTATGCAAACAAACATGACATACCATTTGAAGAATTGAATAACATAGATGACTGATTATATTTGCGGAGATTAAATAAAGTCAAATCTTAGAATTTAAATGCCGACAAGTTATAGCTTTTAATGCTATTGACTGTCGGCATTATTTTTGCCTTTTTTGCGTTGAAAGTGGAAAGGGCACTTATGATTTATAGAAACAGAAGACCCCCAATCGACCTGAATTAAAAAATTCAGATTGATTGGAGGAAAAATTAATGGATGTAAATTGCAATAGCAAGTTGAAACAATTTTTTAAGAATATCATGTTCATTGAAGTAGATATTTGTAAGTCACCGCAGTAAGGAATGTTGTAAACAAACGGCACCCCATAAAATTCTGTGTAAATAATAATCCTTCAAGCAATAACAAAACAGCGGATTGAAGCTTGTAAAATAAAGTGCGTAAGTTAGAAAAATAACTTGCACACTTTTCTTGACAAAGCCTCAAGAAAATTTGCGTTTGCACTTGCGAGCTGATTTGATACATCATCGTACTTGTCCTTTTCAACATACTGACCGCCTGCAAGGTTGCCGAGCTTAACATCTGCCGCATTGTTTACCTTTTCTGCAAACTGTTCAAATGTTAACGCTTTGCCGCCAAACAGGGCTTTTAAAATTTTCATTAAGTCCATTTGTTTGCTCCTTTCAATTTATTAGCAATTGTGTGTATGCTCAGATATTTGAGCAATATTAAAAACCCCCGAAATTCGGGAGCTTATAACCATAATCTGTAATTTTCGAGGTAAAAGTAAAAGGGATGTTTCAAACACCCCTTTAATACCCTTTTTAATTCGTTTAATTTTGTTTTTATTCAATCAACTATGTTACACTTTACCTTTTAGCAACAAAAACTGATACAAGACAAATACGGTACAATTTACAGTTTGCTGATTATATACCGGGAACAAAGTCCCTTATACCTTTAACAAGTTTGTAGAAACGCTGCATAATTGAATTTTCAGTTAAATATTCCAATCCCTTGAGAGTAATGCGGATATTTGTACAATCAACACTGACTTCACCCGAGAGATATTTTGAAGTTCTGACTCCTTTAACATAGCCTGAGTCGGAAAGCATTTCAATATATCTGTTCCAACGCTCCTTACTTATTTCCAGTCGGTTGTGACCAATCTGAGAAACATCAAAATCAGAATAATCCATAGCAGCTTCGAGTGTACTCAGAATTTTGTATATACACTTAAAATTATCATTCATATGCTGTAATCATCCTTAATATTGCACATTCATAAAATTTGTTTTTATTCAAACTCATAAGGTAGTAAAAATACTTGCAAGAGGCAATAAACCGCTTGTAGTTTGAGAATAGTGTAAATCTAATTAGGGTACAAATTTTACTCGTGGACTGAAAAAACAGCATTGCAAAAAACAATAAGGCACATAACCGTTATCACTTTCGGTTATGTGCCTTTTGTAGTTTAATAAGTTTGTTAAGAATACCACGATTGATTACAGTCCAAAACAAGGAAGATTTCAGTGTGTTAATTTCCAAAGTAAGTTCCACTATGAAAGTTACTTTGGAAATTAACTATTTACTTTTTTGTTTAAGTTTGCGGTAAATATGAATTGTATAATCCGTTTTATTGTGTTATTATGTAGTAAAATGGTGCGCAACATTGGTGTTTTGAAAAAATTATGTTGCTGAAATTAAACTTGAAATAACTGACGGGTGGCATATGGTTCGCAAAGTTGACAAAACAAAGCTTCTGACTGTTGTCGGGATAATTATATTCCTGTTCGGAGGTGCGGTGAGAATTTTTTCTCATCTTACTTCCTCGGCGGACAATTATATTGAAAATTTTGATGTTATTATCTTTTCGGGGCTTATTATAGGCTGGGGTGTGTCTGTTGCATATCGCATTGTTCAGAAGAATATACGAATCTGCCTTGTGATATCTGCGGCGCTTATGCTCTTGTGGATGGCTCTTCGTGCCATAAAATACAACAGCCCTGCCGACATCAACACATACGGACGGTATCTTTGGTATTCATATTACATAGCAATGGTGTTTTTGCCGCTTATGATGTTTTTTGCAATGCTGAATATCGGTAAGCCCGAAAATACAAATAACCGAAAATATCTTTTGATTATACCTGCCGCCGTTCTTGTGCTGCTTGTTATGACGAACGATTTTCATCAGCTTGCTTTTGTATTTGAACCCGATTTTCACAATTGGAACAAACAATACAGTTACGGTCCTGTTTACTATGTAATTGTAGTGTGGATTTTTATACTTGTACTTTCGTCAATTGTGCTTTCAATAAATCGATGCAGAATTTCCGCAACACGCAAAAAGCTGTGGATTCCGATTGTAATAATTCTTGTTGCAATAATTTACACACTCTGGAATAATCTGAATCACGGATATTCGGGACTTAGAATTTACAATGTTCCCGAGGTGTTCTGTTTTGCCTCAATTGCTTTATGGGAAAGCCTTATTCAGATAGGTCTTGTGCCGTCAAATACGGGTTACGGCGATTTTTTCAATGCGTCAAATCTTAACACTCTCATATTTGACAATGAGGGCAATGTGAAATACCGCTCAAAAAACGCAACAAATGTTTCAAAAGATGTTGTTTTGCAAAACGGTAACAGTATTGTGATTGATGAAAATATAATTCTTAAAAAGCATAATATAAAAGGCGGTAAGGCAGTTTGGACGGAAGATATATCGGCAATTAACCGAATTAACAGAGAACTTTCGGAAGTAAAAGAGCAGATTTCGGAATACAATGTAATCTTAAAATCAGAGGCAGAGCTGAAAAAACGAAGAGCGGCAGTGACCGAACAGAACAAGCTCTATGACAGTATAACCGAATTTATCCGTCCTCAGCTTTGCGACCTTGAAAATATACTCAAAAATATTGAAAACAACAGGGGAGATATTTCGGTTAATTATGCCGGTGCCTGTGTTGTTAATGTCTACATCAAGAGAATAAGCAATCTGCTCATTATGGCAAAAAGCAGAAAAATGCTGAATGCTTTTGAGCTTGAAAACAGTATCCGAGAACTTGCCGAGTACATTTCTGTATACGGAATTTCGTGTTCGTTTTTCAGTAATGTTTCGGGAGAAATTTCAGCCGAAAAAACGATTGCACTTTTTAAATTCATCGGGATTTTTATAAGGCATATAATGAACTGCACAGATGCGTTGCTGTTTAATTTAAAAGTCCATGAGAGATTTATTGATTTAAAAATCAACTGTGACAGCAAAAATGAAATGAAAATTCCCGATGATTTACTTGACGATATTATAAAACTCGGCGGAAATGTCACCACGGAATATGACGCCGACACGCTGTTTGTGTTTGTTCGTATGCAAAGCGGAGGTGATGACATATGACACCCATCCTTGAAATGCGTTCGTTTGTTTGTGTTATATTGATGAGTGTGCAATTTGTTGTTGCCTGTGCGGCAATATACAACGCAACGCAATCTTTTCTTTATAAAATCAGGTTGTGGAAACCGATTTCAGCGGTTATAATTGCAGTAATCTCTTTGACTATGTTTTTGGTAAGCACTCATGTCTTGAGTAAAATATATTATGATAACCAAATTAATAAAATGGCTGAATTTTTTGGCAGAATGCCGTTTGCTCTGTCTGTCGGCATAACGGCGTATTGTGCGATAATGTCTGTGTACATAACTGTAAGGCTTCATCATTGCAGGAATACCGATATTACCGCAATGTCAATTAAAGAAAGCTTTGACGGCTTGCCGACAGGACTTTGCTATTTTGACGAAAACGGACTTGTTGTATTGAAAAATAACCTTATGGAAAGCATATGCCTTGAACTTACGGGTAAATCGCTTAATGTTGCAATGCCATTCAGAGAGAAGATAAAAGAGGCTTCTCAATATGAAAATGACGGGGCATTTACAGTCAGATTAAAGGACGGCAGGGTTTTCAGCTTTTCGTTGTCGGAAACGGAAATTTTTTCAAAACCGTATTTTCAGCTTGCGGCAACCGATATAACAGAGTTTACAAAGCTTACATCAACCTTGGAATATGAAATAGGCGAGTTAAAAAAGGTTAATGCTCATCTGAAAAAATACAATGAAATGGTCTATGATCTGACAAGAGAAGAAGAAATTCTTCGCACAAAAGAGATAATTCATGACAGGCTCGGCAGTACGCTGATAACAACAAGAAGATATCTTGAAAACGGCACTCTGTCTGAAAATAACAGTAAATTACTTGAAATGTGGAAAAACAATATTTCTGTTCTGAATACCGCAGAGAATGATTGCAAAGACGAAAACTTTGCTAAGGATATTGAAAATGCCGCAAAGCTTGTCGGAATAACGCTTGAAACAGTCGGAAATCTTCCGACTGATAACAATGCGGTTGCACGGGTTCTGACTTTTGCAACAATGCAATGCCTTAACAATGCCGCAAGACACGCAAAAGCAGATAAAATGATTCTTGAAAGTCTTGACGACGGTGAAAAATATATTTTTAAATTTGCAAATAACGGCAGAAAACCGCCTCAAAAAATCAATGAGGGCGGCGGACTTTCTTCCGTAAGAAAAAAGGCGGAGCAAATCGGCGGAAGCATGAAAATATCGACTTCCGAAATTTTTGTTCTTGAAATCACAATACCGAAAAGCGAGGTGCTGCAGTATGACAAGAGTGCTGATAGTTGAAGATCAGTCAATGCCGAGAACTTTATTTGAAATGTATGTAAACCAAAGCGAAAACTATACGCTCGCGGGCTCAATAAGTAATGCCGATATGACGGATTATCATTGTGAAAATTCCGATGTTGACCTGATTTTAATGGATATATGCACTTCAATGGGAGCAAACGGTCTTGAGGCGGCTGAAAGAATAAAAGCAAAGTTCCCGAAAATTAAGATAATCATTGTTACCTCAATGCCCGAATATTCCTATCTAAAGCGTGCCAAGGAAGCAGGGGTTGACAGCTTTTGGTACAAAGAGGTAAGTTCCGAACCTATTATTGAACTTATGGACAGAACAATGAACGGTGAGCGTGTGTTTCCCGACACAACTCCCAAAATTAAATTCGGCAACGCAATGAGTACGGATTTTACCGAAAGGGAGCTTGAGGTTTTGCGTGAACTGACAAGCGGTGATACAAACACGGAAATTGCCAAAAGACTTTACATTGCTCCGGGCACTGTCAAGAACTATATACAGTATATGCTTGAAAAAACAGGCTTTAAGTCAAGAACAGAGCTTGCCGTAAAGGCAAGAGAGGCGGGACTTGTAATCCTTGACGATAGAATTAACGACAAATAAATACTTTTTTCTGAATATGTGCCGTTTGGCACATATTTTTTTGCTGTTAAAACAGTATAATACAATTACAGGATATAAACTGCTCAGACGGTGAATATCTTTTGTGCAAAACGCTATCTTTGTCCGATTAATAATCAAAGACAAAGGTGCATAAAATTTATTATTTAATGACAGGAGGAAAAACTATGGAGGCAAAAGGTTCAACTTTTCTTAAAGTAACGGGAATCCTTATGATTGTATTTGGTGCTATTGCATTGATTGTATCAATCATCGCCATTCTCGGTATCGCCGCACTTGCAGCTTTTAACGACGGTACATACGATATGACTATGCTTTATGTCGGCGGCGTTTTCGCACTTATCAGTGCGGTTGCTGAGTTTGTTGCAGGTATTATCGGCGTTATCAACGCAAAACTTCCGCACAAGGCAAATACATGTATTGTATGGGGCGTTGTTGTTGCGGTTATGTGTATTGCAGGCGAAATTATCAGCATGATAGGCGGATCACAGTTCAATGTATTCTCTCTTATCTGCGGTCTTGCTATCCCTGTACTTTACATTATAGGCGCTGTTAAGAACAAAGCATAATTATTTTATTATTTACCCCCCTTTTAATTACCCACCGTAAATATTTTTAGCACAAGGTCACAGCTGTCCGAACAATTGGGCGGCTGTGCTTTTTTTGTTTATGTTGTGAAATATGCCGTTTGGCACATTCATCTTCTATCGCAAAATTGTACAATATAAGTGAAAGATATAGGTGAAAAGGGGTGATGTCCGTTGAAGAAAATTTTGCTCAGTGTTCAGAATAATTTGCTCAGTGAGGCTATTCAAAATGCCCTTGTAAAGAAGGGAAGATTTTGTATTGAGAATGTTTCACCGAATCAAGACGGGAAAATTCTTGATTTGTGCATTGCAGAAAGAGTTGATGTTTTGCTTATGGATGTCACAAGACTTGCCGATTCAACTATTGAGAAACGGCTTGAGCTTTGTGGAAAAGTAAAGGAATATCTGCCAAGCTGTAAAACGGCTCTGCTCTGTGACGAACAGTCATATCCCGACCTTGCCGACAGGGTTAAACAGGCAAAACAATTCGGAAAAATAAGCTCGTTTTTTTATTCATCCGTAACGGCAGATTATCTTGCCGCCGCACTTGACGCACTTTAAAAAGGAGGTACTGTTTATGGGTATATTTGACAGCTTAAAAAATATGACAAATCAGACTGTAAAAAACAATGTTTCAAATGCTGTTTCGGGAGCAGTAAACAATGCAATGTACAAAAGCAAAACATTTGTATTTGCCGATTATCCGAAAAATGCAGATGAACTCAAAAAAATGCCGGAGCTTGACTTTTCGTCACCTCTTTCAACAGCGGCATTTGCAATGCTTGTGTTGCTTGAATATGATGAAAGTCCGGAAAACACAATAGAAATGCTCAATGTATTAAAAGGACCTCAGCCGATGAACGGGATGGATATTCAGTTTTTGCGTGACAGAATCAAGGGCAGGGGATATATTCCTCGCTCGTATTTTGAGGGTTCATCCGTGAAGAACGATTATACACCGAATGTTCCGTACAAAATAACCGTTTCCGAGTATGCATATACCTATCAGAGCGAGGGTTATGCAAAGGTTCAGGTTCAGTCGTCGGGAGCAGACTCACCTCGTCCGATTGAGCTTCGCAGAAAGGGCAATCAATGGTTCTTATGGCGCAATCTTGCACTCTCCGACATACGAACTCCCGCTTCGGATGATCCTTGGGCATAAAGGAGGGATTTTTATGAAAATCAAGAAAAAAGTAAAGCGTATTTCGAGTGTTGTTTTATGCTTTCTCATGCTGTTGACAACACTTCCTATGACAGCCATAACCGCAAATGCGGCGGCTCAGGCTTATATCAAATATATCGACACCGAGGTTTACATAGGAGATGTCCTTAACATTATCGTGGGAGTAAACGGCGGCAGTACAGGCGAAACCTTTACCTATCAATGGCAGGCAAAATATCCGAGCCTAAACTGGGTTAACCTTTCCGATAAAACCGACAGACCCGACTCGAAATTTTCGGGTGTTTTTACAGACCATCTTAAATTTCAGACCTACGCAGAACTTGTAGGACCTGACTCAGGGTGGAAAGATGTTGTCTTTAGATGTAAAGTAACGGGTTCAAAGAGCGGTACTTTTTATTCGGGAAAATGTAACTTTCCGGGACTTCTTGAGAAGACAGAAATTCCTACAATTGGATTTTTAGGCTTGGAGAAACCTGAACAGGGAAAAATCCCCTCAACAACGGCAACTCCGATAAACAGCACTTATTACAGCTTTGATTATATTGAGTGGTATAAGTACGAAAACAACAAAATTAGCAGAAAGCTCGACAGCGGAGAAACTTTTGACAGCGGTATGTATTGTTGTCAGCTATACTTTAATATGAACAGAGGATATGCGGTTGCCAAGAACGCAGTATGTGGTTTGTACAATGGCGACAGTCAGGCGACAATTCTTCAGGATGAAACCACAGGTCAATATTATATTTGGGCATATTACAATGTTCCATATGAATCGCCATCATTTACACATCAGTTCCCTGAGGCAGAAATTATGATTATGAAAGGCAAAGAAGAAATTATATGGGTTGCTGCCAAAAATGCCGCAAGCTATCAGTGGCAGATGAAAGTAAAGAGAAGAACACCCACCGGTATAATAAGAATGTGGAAAAACATAGATGACGACTCATCTACATTAAACCAGTTTTCCTTCAAGGGTACAAAATCAAATACTTTGAGAATCAGACCGAATACGGATTTTGATGAAACTCAGTTCAGATGTGCTGTTACGGGTAAAAACGGTGATGTTATTTACAGTGAATCGGTTAAAGTTACGCAAGAGGTTAAGGCCAGAATTACAATGAACTTAAAAACAGGCGGCTCACCGAAGGACACTATTACCGTTAAGGTGGATAGATACACTTTTGACGGCGTTTATAAGGGCGGCTTTGAAGATGAAACGGTAAACAGTAATGCAAAACCCTTATATGTGGCTTTTGATACATCCCCAGGCAAATATGTCATTACTGTAAGCAAACCGCAGTGTATTGCAAGGGTGTATGAGATATATCTGTATAAAGACGATATTAGTTTTGATGTAAAAATTACTGTTCCGTATGATGTCAATATGGATGGTGTTATTAATGTTGTGGACGCAACCTTGGTTCAAAAATACATTGTCGGGCTTGAAGAATTTGACGATTACACTTTAAAAATTGCAGACACAAACGGTGACGGCACAATATCAGTTGTTGATGCTACAAATATTCAGAAGAAAATCGTGAATCTTTTGTAAAGGAGAAAGTTTATGGGACTATTTGAAAAGAAATATTGTGACCTTTGCGGTGACAAGGTAAACGCCCTCACAAGGCAAAAGCTTTCAGACGGTTATCTTTGCAGCGACTGTAAGCACAAGCTCAGTTCGCTTTCATCAGGCTGGAAAAACAGAACATTAGCAGATGTTAAAACTCATCTTGAACAGCGTGAACAGAACAGACAGAAATATTCGGCATTTGTTCAGTCGGCAAGTGCCGGTACAAATGAAAAGCTTGTTGTAGATTTTAATAACAGAAAATTCTATTTTACAATAGGCAGAGATTTCAAAAACAGCAATCCTGAAATTTTTGATTTTTCACAGCTGCAGGACTTTTGGCTTGAGCTTGGATATACAACTCTGCAAGATTCCGACCGTGACGGAATTCCTGATGAGTATGACCGCTATGATAACCGTCAGGGCAGGAACAGCGGTTTTGGCAGTCAGTTTGATACAACAAACTCATTTTCGGGGCAAAATGGTATGCTTGATGTTCCGCTTGCACTTCAGCCGTATGTTCGTGATACAAACACATCGTCATCACCGCAAAGAATATCTTCTTTAAAAGCAAAATTCATCGTAAATCATCCGTTCATAACCGATATATCAATGTATGTTGATTCGTCAATCGGTACTGTAAGAAATGAGCTTATGAGAGCGTTTGATGACGGAATGCAGTTAATGAGACTGTGTGAACAAATAAGGAACGGTATGCAGAACAATATGGGCTATCAGCAAAGCGGAATGTCCATGCAGAACAATATGGGCTATCAGCAGAACGGAATGCCCATGCAGAACAATATGGGTTATCAGCAAGGCGGAATGCCCATGCAGAACAATATGGGATATCAGCAAAGCGGAATGCCCATGCAGAACAATATGGGTTATCAGCAGAACGGAATGCCCATGCAGAACAATATGGGTTATCAGCAGAACGGAATGCCTATGCAGAACAACACAGTAAATCAGCAAGTTTCACAGCCGTTTACTCCGCAAAATGCTGCGGCAATTGTTTGCTCGGCTTGCGGATATAAGCCTGACGGCAATCCGCCGAAATTCTGTCCGTTCTGCGGGGCTGCCATGACATAACCGATATGACTTTATGGTCGTTATTTCATAATATTTCCAAACAAAAAACGCGTGTAAAAAAAGAAATTGTATCCGTGAGCTATTCAAAAAATCATTCAAATTTTGATTACTGCTGTTCTTTTTATGTGCGAAAAAAAGGTGTAAATTTTCTTTTTGACGCTATCTGCAAATGCGGTTATATCGCTTTTGAAAATGTTTTGATCGACGAAACGGATATGAGACTGCTGTGTGATACCGCCGAAGACGCATTGGAAATCCTGAAAAAATATAATCCAAAAAACAAAGGACTGACAGTCGATGACGCCACGGTTACAATCGTTGAAATCATATTTTCCGACAAAAACAGTATGTCGGTCAGTATGACGGAACAAACCTTGGATTCGCTCGAAAAAGCGTTCTTTGCCCTTGCTGAAAAATATAGCAAAGATGTTTAATCTCTAAAAATAATTGAAAAGCAACCCTGTGAAAACAACTCCCACGGTAAAATAATCGTGGGGTTGTTTTTTCTGTAACAGAAAATAAGTGCATTTTTTCTTGCCATTACCGTAGTAATTGTTTATAATTAAGGTATGACAATAAAAGAAGGCATGAACAATGCAAACGATAGATGAGGCACTAAACAAACTGAAAAAATCTGATTTTCGCAGTCGGTTTCATTTAAAGCAAAAGGACATTGACTATATTAATGAAAAGGGAATGAATAAAATCCGCTCCCATGCAGAAGATTTTGTAAGAACACGGCTTGCACCAAAATATATTCCGAATGACGGAAAGCAAACACCCATGAGGGGACACCCTGTTTTTATCGCACAGCACGCCTGTGCCTGTTGTTGCAGAGGGTGTCTTAACAAGTGGTACAGAGTTGCAAAGGACAAACAGCTTAACGAGGTCGAACAACAGAAAATTGTAAATCTGCTTATGGCTTGGATTGAAAGGGAATACAATGATTATAATTCCCATAAAGAATGATAGATAAGGGCAAAAAGATGAGTGATAAATTAAGCGTGTTAAAAGATTACTTCGGACACGATTCTTTCAGAGACGGACAGGAACAGATAGTTGACGCTTTGCTTGACGGCAGAGATGCACTTTGCATTATGCCCACAGGTGCGGGCAAGTCTATGTGCTATCAGATTCCTGCATTACTTTTTGACGGGGTGACAATTGTTGTGTCACCTCTGATTTCGCTTATGAAGGATCAGGTCGGCTCACTCGTTCAGTCGGGAGTTCCTGCGGCATATATAAACAGCTCGCTTTCATATCCGCAATTTCTCCGAGTGCTTTCAAATGTTGAACACGGAAAATACAAAATCATCTATGTTGCACCCGAAAGACTGTTGACTGACGGATTTCTCGACACCTGTAAAAAGATTAAAATCTCAATGGTTGCAGTTGACGAGGCTCATTGCGTTTCACAATGGGGACAGGATTTCAGACCGAGTTACCTCAAAATTATTTCATTTGTTGAAAGCCTTGCAAATCGTCCGATTGTCGGAGCATTCACCGCAACGGCTACAAATGATGTAAAAGAAGATATAAAGAAAATTCTCAGGCTTGAAAATCCGTTTGAAATTACAACGGGATTTGACCGCCCCAACCTTTTCTTTGGTGTAATAAAGTCATCGTCAAAGGACGAAAAGCTTATTGACCTCATTCGGGAGCGTGGCGACAGGTCTGGAATTGTCTATTGTGCGACCCGAAAAAATGTTGAATCTGTCTGCGAATTGCTCTGCGATAACGGCTTTTCGGCGGCAAGATACCATGCAGGTCTTGATGAATACGAACGCAGGAAAAATCAGGAGGATTTTGTTTTTGACCGAAAAAATATTATGGTCGCAACCAATGCTTTCGGTATGGGAATTGACAAGTCAAATGTTACATATGTAATCCATTACAATATGCCGAAAAACATTGAAAGCTACTATCAAGAGGCAGGACGGGCAGGTCGTGACGGCGGTGAGGCAGATTGTATTTTGCTCTACAGTCCTAAGGATGTTCGCCTAAATCGCTTTATGATTGAAAATTCCGAGGGGAACGATGAGCTTACAATTGAAGAAAACGAGCAAATTCGTGAGCGTGATTTTGAACGCTTAAAATATATGACCTTTTACAGCACAACAAACGATTGTCTGCGTGGGTTTATTCTGCGGTATTTCGGCGGTGAAAAAAAGGCTTACTGCGGAAAATGCTCCAACTGCCTTTCCGTTCACAAGCTTGTTGATGTCACAATTGACGCTCAAAAAATTATGTCGTGTATTGCAAGAACAGGACAAAGGTACGGCAAAACCGTGATTTGTGATGTGTTAAAGGGCAGTAAAAGCGAGAAAATTCTAAAAGCTGAGCTTAACAATCAGTCAACCTATGGAATAATGAAAGAGGTTACGGCAAGGCATATTTTCGGCACAATTGACTTTCTTGCCGAAAAGGAGTATATTTCATCCGACAATGAAACCGAGGTTCTAAAACTTTTGCCAAAGAGCAGAGATGTGCTTTTCGGACGGGAACGGCTCGTGATGAAGAAAGTTGAAAACTCCGAAAAGGTTGTCAAAACGCACCGCCCCGAAGTGCCTGTCAATTCCGATTTACTTGATGCGCTCAAGGCTTTGCGAAAAGGCATTGCATCCAAAAAGAGCGTTCCTGCCTATGTTATTTTTACCGATGCAACGCTGATTGATATGTGCAAAAAATGCCCCGAAACACCCGATGAAATGCTTGAAGTTTCGGGTGTGGGCAGAACAAAGCTTGAAAAATTCGGAAAACAATTTCTCGAAGAAATCGCAAAATTCAGATAACTTCATATACTGTTAAAGGATGAACGAATTCGTTTGTCCTTTTCTTTTTCAATTTTCAAAATTGTATTGAAATAATTAGTACAAAGTGGTACAATAGTTACAGAGAGAAAACAGATTGGAGGCATTTGTATGGCTGACATATTTGATTACATAAGTCGAAGAGGCGATTTGACATTTGAACAGGACGGGTTTAACGAGCTTGACGCACTTGTGCTTTCACGGCTTTCATATCTTCCTTTTGACGGTGCGGTATCGTCCTGCCTGTTTGATGAAATTACCCTTGAACAGGCGGCAATGCGTGTGTTTGCAACCGATGATTACGAGAAAAATCTATTGTGGAAGGGTGACGCCGACCTTTTGAAAGCAACGGCAGAGAGCAAGAGATTCGGCAAAATTCTTGTTTCGGGGTATGTAAACGAGGTTGAGTCCGATGTGAGTATGCAGTTTTCCGCAATCACTTTTGAATTTCTCAAAAAGAATTATTTTATTTCATACAGAGGAACGGACAATTCTCTTGTCGGCTGGCAGGAGGACTTCAATATGTTCTTCACATTTCCGTTGCCGTCACAGAAAAAGGCTCTTGATTATTTTGAAAAGGCAGTCCGTATGCTCAACGGAAAATTCATTCTGGGCGGTCACTCAAAGGGCGGAAATCTTGCGGTTTATGCCGGTGCTTTTACCGATGAAAATTCAAGAAATCACATTGATTATATTTACAATTTTGACGGACCGGGGTTTTCTCTTGACAAAATCAGGGACAGCGGATTTTATGAAATCGACGACAGAATCTACACCTTTGTTCCGCAGTCAAGCATTTTCGGTATGATATTTGAGCATGAGGAGAGCTACACAATTGTAAAGAGCAATCAAAAGGGCTTTCTCCAACACGATGTCTATTCGTGGGAGATTGAGCAGAACAGGCTTGTCAGGCTGAAAAGCACTACAAATTTCAGCGTTTTCTTTGACCACACGCTGAAAGAATTTGTTGAATCGCTGACAATTGCTCAAAGACGGGAGTTCACAAAAGAGGTTTTTGCCCTTTTGTCGCTGACCGAAACCGCAACCTTTAATGAGATGCTGAAAAATCCGCTTAAGAATACGGGAACAATACTAAAATCCTTTGCAGGTCTTGACAGCAAAACAAGAAATATGCTTTTGAAAACAATCTTCGCATTCGTTAAAAGTGCAAAAAACAATTTTTCCGACATAACAGGCGGTCAGAAATCAATTGAAATAACGACATAATATCATATAATATTATAAATACTCCTCAGATACTTGATTGCATCTGAGGAGTTTGCTATAATTATATGGCAAGAAAAACTGTATTGATTTTTTCGGCTGTTACAGAGAATAAGAGTTCTTCACAAATTTACATAAAAGGAGCGAAGAAATATGAAAATGACTAACAACATTAAGAGAACAATGACAATTGCAATTGCAGCGGCAATGATTACAGCAACAGCAA
>OLZQ01000236.1_pt1 | contig 35629 bp, 31 predicted proteins | sample 1644511 | NCBI WGS metagenome assembly OLZQ01 (sample SAMEA103958132, study PRJEB25191) | human gut metagenome | biome: human-associated habitat [ENVO:00009003]; feature: intestine environment [ENVO:2100002]; material: feces | place: Germany | collected 2013/2015 | reverse complement strand
CTAATTCTTTCGGAAAAACTTTCAGAATAACCTGCGGGGGTTCGGATACTCGGTACAGCTTTGCACACTTCGGCGAATCGGAAAAGCTGTTTGCGTTTGAGGCTCCCATCGATATGATGTCTTTCCTTACGCTTTATCCGCAGGATTGGCGGAAACACTCGTATATCGCCATGAACGGCGTGTATGAAAACGCCGTTATTACCGCTCTGGAAACTCATTTCCTGAGAGCTGCGGAAGCTTACTCTATACCGACGGAAAGTTTTTAAATATTATTTACAGACAGCACGGAGACGTATTTACCGATAATACAAAGTTCAGGGACGCTCATGAGGAAACAAAAAACAACATATACGACTTTATAAGCTGCAGCTCTAAAGCGGCTATCGTTGTGGACTGTGAATATTCAGACGTGTACAAGCTGTACAGCGTACTTAAAAATCTAAATCAGGACGAGTTGTCAAAGGTTGAAAAAATAGTTCTTTACGACGACAGCCATACTACCGAGGGCTGGGACTGGTTAGAAAAGTTTACCCGGATACCCGTTGAGCATGTAGAAGCAGACAGAGTAACGGGCAGAAAGTCTCTGGTGGATATTGAAATGACCGCCGGAGTTTGTACTGATTTTTATAAGAACGATATTACGTCATTTATTTTAGTGTCAAGCGATTCTGATTACTGGGGTCTGATTTCCTCTTTGACTGAAGCGAGATTCCTTGTAATGTATGAGTATTCGAAATGCGGAGAAGCAATCAAGAAAGCCCTTACCGAGCACGGCATATACTACTGTTCCATAGACGATTTCTGCTCCGGAAATATTGAAGAACTTAAAAAAGCAGTGCTGTTCGACATCCTTGAAAAGTATCTGCCCGACATTATATATCTTAACGGCAGAGAGCTTGTAAAACATATTTATGATGAAGCCCGTATTACGGCATGCGATCAGGAAATGGACGTATTCTATAAGAAGTATATAAAGACGCTGAAGCTTAAAATAGACAACGACGGAAATTTCAGTATAGAGATCAGCAAATCATAGGAGATGATATAACTGGCGAAAATAATCGTAACAAGCCGTTATTTAAAAAGCGGTAGCGGAAACAGAAAACAGCTTTACCGCTATGTAAAATACATCGCGACCCGTGAGGGTTCAGCGCCGATACCGAATACAAACGAACACGCTCCTGCCGCTAAAAAACAGCAGGAGCTGATTTTTTCTCTGCTAAAATGTTTCCCCGACGGCAAAGAGTTATTTGAATACGAGGACTACCAAAAGAATCCCACTATCAAAAACGCTTCCGCTCTCATATCGGAAATACTTGACCGGAACATGGACCGCCTTACAAGCCGTAAAAACTATGTAAGCTATCTTGCTAACCGTCCGGGCGCTGTTAAATTCGGTAAGCATGGTTTGTTCTCGCAGTCGGACGAGCCTGTCGAGCTTGAAAAGACCGCAAAAGAGATAGCGGCTCACGGAGGAAACGTCTGGACTCATGTCGTTTCCCTGCGCAGGGACAGCGCTCAGGCGATGGGCTATGACAATTTAAAAGCGTGGCGGGACTTAGTCAAGCGGCAGATCGCTAATATTGCAAAGAGTCAGAAAATCGAAATGAAAAATCTCAGATGGTACGCCGCGTTTCATGATAAGAAAACCAATCCTCACGCGCATATAATCGTGTACTCCGCCAACGAGCGCGAGGGATTCCTCACCAACCGCGGAATAGAAAAAATACGAAGCGGCTTTGCAAACGATATCTATCAGGACGAGCTGCACCATTTATATCAGCGCCAGACCGACCTGCGAAATCTTCTGAAAAAAGAGTCGGCAGAGTTTATGCGTAGGCTTGTAAATGATATTGCAGGAAACGCCTTTGAAGATACGGAGCTGATAAAGCTTGTTGGTAAACTTAACGATCAGCTTAAATCTGTAACGGGCAAAAAAGTATACGGATATTTAAAGCCGGAGGTCAAGCAGACGGTCAACGCAATTTTTGCAAGGCTTGCGGAAAATGATTCTATTCAGAAAATGTATAAGCTGTGGTGTGAAATGGAACAGCAGAAGCACGACGTTTATTCCTCTGCAAAGCTTCAGTTTCCGACATTAGTTGATAATAAGGAATTTAAATCCGTCAAAAACATGATCGTTCAGACTGTGCTGGATATGAATAGTCCTGTTATTGATATTGAGATTGAAGAACCGGAACTGACAGAAAAAACTGATAACGATGATATAACAGATATTCCTCCAATGTTTGATAATGACAATATGGCTGACGGAGATTTTACTTGGAATGATAAAAATGCAGTGACATCTGATACTTACAAAACTCCGAAAAGCAGATACTATTTAAAATGGAGCAATGAATACAAGGAAGCCTGCAGGATCATCTATGACAAAAGCTCGAAGCCTGAAGATTTTAAAAAGGCTGAACAGATTTTAATTTCTGAATCTGAAAAAGGTAATCTGCTTGCCATTCACGATTTAGGAAAGCTGTATTCCACAGATAAGCTCGGAGAAAAGAATGATGAAAAATCATTTTCATTTTACAGGGAAGCGCTTCATGCTTTTACGGTAATAGAACCGAACGCAGATTCCATGTTCCCCTATGAGCCGAGATACGAAGGTCAGAATATGAAGTCTGCGGATATGCGCTCTTACGTTTGGTACAGAATAGGCAAAATGCACTGCTACGGTCTGGGGACGGAACAGAACTATGAAAAAGCGTTTGAATGGTTTTTAAAATCGGCTCAGGAAGGAAACAAGTTTGCGCAATTCAGTCTTGCTAACCTTTATTACTACGGCAACGTCGCAGAAAAGAATCTTAAGGGAGCCTTCGGCTGGTATATGAGATCGGCGAAACAGGGACAGCCTTATGCTGCTTACGCCGTAGGTAATATGTATGAAAATGGAGAATCGGCGGAAAAGGATAAGAAAAAATCACAGGGATATTACAATCAGGCTCTTTCGGGATTTTTAAAGCTTGAAGCTGACGGTCAGGCGGACGATAACCTCTTTTACAAAATAGGGGTGATGTACAAAAACGGTCTTGGCACAGAGGCTGACATGGATATGGCTTTGGAATACTTTAAGCGTTCCGCAGAGCTGAACAACAAAAACGGGCTATATGAATACGGCAAGGCTCTGCTGCTTGGAGAGAATATTACTCAGGATATACCAAAGGCTATGGATTGTCTTGAAAAAGCGGTAAGGCTAGGAAATCTGAATGCCAAGCGATTTCTTGCGCTTGAATATATCAGCGGAGAACATATTGAACAGGATATTGACAAGGGTATTGAAATGCTGACCGAATGCGCTGTCGGCGGCGATACTCTCTCCTGCTTTTTGCTCGGCAAAATATATTTCAAGGGGGAATTTGTGAACAGGGATCTGAGCAAGGCTGAGAAATATCTGCTTATGGCAGATAAGGACAGCGGACACGCTTGCTATTACCTTGGAAAGCTTTATCAGGAAGAAGAAAAATATGATCTTGACAAATCTGTTGAATGGCTTGAAAAGGCGGTTACCTATGACGATATATCGGCAAATGCTTCGTATTCGTTAGCTAAAATACTTTTGGAAGATAACAAATATCATGATACACAAAAGGCAATAAAACTACTTGAACTATCTGCCGAAGAAAACAATTGGGCTTCGTTTCTGCTGGGAAGGCTTTATCTTTTCGGTACGGAGGATATTGAGAAAGATAAGGAAAAGGCAATGGAATGGCTTAACAGGTCGGCGGACGACGGAAACGTTTATGCTCAGAATTTTCTGAATGAAAGCAGAAGCTTTGAAAATACATTGCTGGCAAATACGGTTTTAAGCTTGTTCATAAATCTCAGCAGATGTATTGAAGATGATTACAGAAGAAGATACAGATCGGTCAGGATGTCCGCAGACAAAAAGCTTAGGCGTATGGTAATTGAAAAGAAACAGGCGATGGGGATTAAGGAGGAACAGAAACAATATTTTGGCTAATTCTGCTAAAATTTTATTGCTATTTTTACGCAAATTATAGAAAATTAAATTAAATTTTAAAAAGTGACAAAAAAGCTGTTGAAATATAAGAGAATTTATGATATTATGTAAAATAATATAGTCATACTTAGTTATTTAAGATTTAATATCATGTGTATTTAACTTGGAGGAAATTATGGATTACGAATACTATTATTATCAGGCAAAAAATAGATATTATGATGCATGCTCTGAGATTAATAGCTGTCAAAATAATGTAAATAATTTAGAAGGAAATAAGCAAGTTAAAATTTCAGAAATAAATAACTTAAAAGCACAATTAAAAAAATATAAAGATGCATTATCAGATATAGAGAATGCAATAAAAAAGGAAGATGATATGCAAAGCTCTATGTCAAAAATTAATAGTAGTGTCAACAGCATATCTGAAAATTTCAACAATATGGCATATTCAGATTCGGTAACACAAAAGAATCTGAAAGATGTTTACAGTACAGAAGCAGACAAAACCAAGAGTACATTAAACAGTACCTTTGAAACACTAAAAAGCAAAAAATCGATTGTAACTAATAAAATTTCAGAATTAGAAGTAAATATTCAGCGCTCTGAAACTGATTTGCAAAATATTAAGAACGAAATTAATTCGATGAATTCTAATATACAAAGCTGGATTACAACGAAAAATAACGCATCGTATGATATGGAGTACTATCGACATAAAATGTATGAAGAGGAATAAATAGATGGCGACTATTACGTTATATTCAGGCAAGATCAATCAGATGCCAAGTCTGATAAACGAAGCAAAAAAATCCGTAAAGGATTACAAGACCGAATTAAACCGGCTGAAATCAAAGGTTATGAAAATCGACAGCAGTATATGCAATGTGGACGATTTAATAAACTCAGTAAAAACGTCTACGGAAACACAGGAAGATAAGATAGAATCCCTTGATAAGCTGAAAGATAAGGTAAATGATTTTATTTCGGATGTCGTGCGTATAGACGGCGACGCGGCCGAGGCAATCAATAAAAGTAAAGACGATTTTTACGATAAATATTATTATTTGAAGCCCGAATGTGAAAAGAGTAATTGGGAAAAGTTCAAGAACGGCTGTAAAAAGGTCGGCGAGTGGTGCAAGGAGCATTGGAAAGGTGCTATGGCATTAGGCGCATTGTTTGGTGCAGGTATAGGAGGTCTTTCCGGCGGTATTATTTCTGCTGCTACAGGCGGTTCATTCTGGGATGGATTTGAAAGCGGAGCATTTTCAGGAGCCATTGCAGGAATCATTTCAGGAGGAATGGGATTTGGATTGTCTGCCGGCGGTAAAGCGGCTTTAGGACTTGGAAAAACTATGCTTATTGGCACTGTGTCTGGATCAGGGTCATCATTAATTAGTGACTTAGGAGATATATTTATAAAGGGCGAGAATACTTCAGTCGGACAGATACTTTTCAAAACTGCATTTTCAGGAATATTTGGAGCAGCATTTTCAGGAGTTAGCTATGGTTTTTCTAAAATCCTCGGTTCATGGCTGATAAATTCTTCTTGGTTATCAAGATCAAAAGAATTATTTAGGTTTGGTAAAACTGCTAATACTAATTATGGGAAAATAACATCTTATACAACAGCAAATCCCAAGGGTATTTCAATAAATTTTTCGAGCTATAATTCTAAATCATTTAGAATTGAATTTGATGTGTCAAGATATTTACATTATCATTTCCCATCTTTATTTGGAAGCAAAGCTCATATTCCTTTATCTCCAATAATTGATTCGAGTATATCTCGTATCATCTCAAATTATTTCTTAAGCGAGGAGTAGTTGTTTTGAAAAACAAGAATGAAGTTTTTATAAGATACAGAATAGATAAAGATTCTATCGTTTTTTGGTGTTCGGACATTAGTATAAATAATTCTGCCACTACAGTATTAAATAACTTTTTATATGATTTTTCCATAGAAAAAAATATATTTTTTCATGGTTACAGATTACCTGAAGAGCATCTTCCCAAAATGGTAGATACAAAAGCGATTTTGGAAAAATCGGAAATTATTCTTGATCCATTTAATATTTTATTGCACTTAAGCAATGCAAAAATAAATATAAATTATTTTGATTATGCATGCGAAACAATGATATATTATTTTGATAATAATATTAAATGGACTGATTTTTTGGCAACCTCTATTATTAATCAACCTATTAATTATATAAAGAATGGGACTTTATTAGCTTATTTTGCTTCTGTAGATCAAGGGGCAGATTATTGGTTTGAATGCAGTAAAGATTATGAAGAAAATGTGTTGAAATTACTTCATGAACTATCCGTATTAGGATGCAGAATAGAACAAGTTTCTCATTTATCGTTTCCATATTCCATATAAATAAGACCGAGAATTTTGAAAATATATTTGGACTTGAGAATAGAAGTTTCATGGAAATTTCTCTCGACATATACGGGTCTGTTGCATTTGCATTTGTTTTAGGGAAAATATTTGAAGGTCCTACAAAAGCAATTACAAAGAAACTAGCCAATAAGTTCCCCGGAATACCGGCTTTGGAAAGGTTGGTTGGTACACATAGCTATTCAGCAGATTTTGCACGGCAAATAACTAGAGCAGCAAATAAACAAGTACCATTTAAATTAGATATTTTTAGTAGATATTTCAAAACTTTTCGCAATGGTGTTTTTGGTGGATATATAGAAGGATTTTTGGAGAATATTGGTCAAGTTGGAATTGATGCAATAACAGAATAAAGGAGTGATCGTTAGTTGAGAAATAAAAATAATTATTTTGAGATCAAACATAACGGATATGCGTTATTGTTTTTATCGGCAATACTGTTCTCTTTTATAATTATACTTGAAATCATCGATTTTGCTGTACACTTTTTTAAAGCAAATTGGTTTATGTATATAGGATTGCTTGTCTTTTGTACTTTACTTTGTTTTCCTGTATTATTTACTACTCTAAAAATTCGCATACAAGATAATAAAATAACGGTTGTTAAAACCTGCGGTATACGATTTAAAATAATGACTGATGAGATAAAGAAAGTTACTATTATTAAACCTGATACAGTTGAACGAGAAACAAATATTGTTACACGAATAAAAGTGCATGCAAGCGGAAAAAAGTTTTATGTTGACAGTAAAATGAAGAATTATGATAAATTTTTGGACTATATAATTGAGAACGTTGACAGAGAAATAATAGAATATAAAGTTAGGCTTCGATATCAACATTTTTAGGAGAAAATCTTGAAAATATTACTGGAGGACAAAAAAGATCAAATTTTGAAATATTATTTGACACTGGATTAAGTGCAGGAACATCTGCGTTATTCAGTAAGGTTTTGGGTAAACTTTCTGGTAAGCTTTCTAAAAATTTCTCTAAAACTTTCCCTGCTTTAAAAAGGTTTTCCGGCAGAGGAAGCTATGAATCCTCATTTAAAATGGTATTAACAAAATTAATACGGGGGAAGTAATAAAAAATTTCATTATAAAACAATTCGAAATGGTGTGATTTCCGGACTTTCTGGAGGAATATTAGAAAATATATCGGATGGATTTTTTGATGGTATCAAGGAATGGTATGACGAATGGAATGCACTACCACAAAATTAAAAATATAATAAAGAAGGTATTAATTAATGAAATCAAAAACCAAATTTACTGTGAAGATACCATCAGCAATTTATAAAGGAGAAATTTTTATATTTGTTTTTTCGTTGTTATGAATTTAATGTATACGATTTTTGGTGAGCCCCCTCACTTTCCAATGTATATTTCAACAATATTATTTATTTTTATTCCAATGGTCATTTCCTTATTGTGGATGAGAAAATTTAAAATCTCAGTAAACGGCAGCAAAATTACTGTTGGAAGGTTTTTGGGATTTAAATATACTGTAGATGTTTCAGAAATAACAACAATAAAATGGATAATTAAGGAAACCAAATTAGGGATTAACGAAAAGATTCTAATATATGTGAATTCTAAGAATTTTACTGTCGAAACCCTTATGGAGGGATTTGAAATAATGTCGAAATACCTTGTTGAAAATGTTAGTTCTGATAAAATTGTTTATATCAAAAATAAAAAAGATGATGTATTGTGAAAAAGTTTCGACTCGAGAATTATAAACGGCATCTTGGATTATATACTGGAACCATTAAAAAATATTACAGATAGACACGAGGGCATGTGGAATGTAATTCTTAAGAATTGAATCTAAGGAGTTAATGTGATGGCCGAATTTGTTTTTAAAGTTGTGTTTTCTAAAAAAAGACTTCCATTTGAAATGGCTTTCTTTATAATAGTTGAGACGGTTCTATTTTATATCAGGAAAGAATTTGTCAGTGCCGCTATATATATAATGTTTGCCGCTTATGCTCTTTTGATCGCTTTTTTCTTAGCATCTGCAACCTTGCTGTTTTATGTAAAAGTGAAAGGCTCAAATATTAAGGTTAGAACACGTTTCGGCAGAAAATATGAATTTAACGCTTCGGATATTGAGAAGGTAATATGTTCAAAAAGAAGTAGTGTTAAATATGGTCCATTATTCTATATTACAGTAATAGCAAAGTCAAAAGAACTTTGTATGGAATGTAGGATGGTAGGATTTAACGAAATGGCAGGATATATTCTTGAAAAATACCAAAACGGTGAGATTAATAAACAAGCAATATCCGAGAACTGCCAAAAAGAACTATACCGATATAAAAATCAAGAGTTTTTAGAAAAAAAGAAAAATAAGAGGTCATGAAAAATATATAAATAAACTGGATCAGACTTGTTTTTAATATGGCAATATATTAGGAAGTGAACTATGTCAACCATTACGTTATACGCTAGCAAAATTAATCAGATGCCAAGTCTGATAAACGAAGCAAAAAAATCCATAAAGGATTACAAGACCGAATTAAACCAGCTGAAATCAAAGGTTATGAAAATCGACAGCAGTATATGCAATGTGGACGATTTAATAAACTCAGTAAAAACGTCTACGGAAACACAGGAAGATAAGATAGAATCCCTTGATAAGCTGAAAGATAAGGTAAATGATTTTATTTCGGATGTCGTGCGTATAGACGGCGACGCGGCCGAGGCAATCAATAAAAGTAAAGACGATTTTTACGATGAATATTATTATCTGAAGCCCGAATGTGAAAAGAGTAATTGGGAAAAGTTCAAGGATGGCTGTAAAAAGGTCGGCGAGTGGTGTAAGGAGCATTGGAAAGCGATTGTTACAATCGTAATCGTAATTGCCGCTGTAGTAATTCTTGTGGCCTGTCCGGCATGCGGAGCTTTAATAGCGGGAGCTTGCTGGGGAGCAATATCCGGAGCAGTAATAGGTGGAGTAGCCGGAGGGATTACAAGTCTTGCCGCAGGCGGTTCATTCTGGGAAGGCGTTGAAGAAGGCGCATTCTCAGGCGCAATAACCGGAGCAATTTTTGGAGGTATTGGCGGGGCTGGTTCTATGCTCGGCACCATGTCCAATTCATGTAAGCTGTTTGATGTAATGAAGTGGACATCAAGAATCACCGGTACTATTTCAGGCGGAATGGGATTATTTGATACAGCCGCAATGGTAGTCGGTTTGTTTGACCCACAAAATGCTTTTGTACAATTTAATCAGAAACTGCATACAAGTAAATTATATAACGGTTTTCAGTTTACCGTTAGTGCATTGGCGGTCTTTAGCAGCACTACATATAGGGCAATGGGTAAACATAGAGAAACATTAACTTGTTTTGTAGCGGGAACAATGATTCTGACGGCTACAGGTATGGTAGCAATTGAGAATATCAAAACAGGAGATAAAGTTATCTCTACAAATCCCGAAACATTTGAAACCGGTGAAAAAACGGTGGTTGAAACATATGTAAGAGAGGTAACAACTCTCGTTCATCTGACAGTTAATGGTGATGAAATTATTACAACTGTAGACCATCCGTTTTATGTGAAAGGCAAGGGGTTTGTTAATGCCGGTGAACTTTGGGTCGGTACTCAGCTGCTTGATGTAAATAATAACATTTTAGTTGTAGAAAATACTCGTCTTGAGCTTGTAAAAAATCCTGTTAAGGTTTATAATTTTCAGGTGGAGGACTATCATACTTATCATGTTGGTGAGAATGAGGTTTGGGTTCATAATGCGGATTATGAAATTGAATTGTCAATAAGTGAGTATCCTGAATCTGCTAAGCATATTGAAGATGCAATAAAAAAAGGTCAACCTGATGAGCTTACTTTAGATAGAAAAAGTGCTTATGCTAATAGAAAAGAAAGCTTAAAAGGAACGAAAACGGTTCCTGGAATGGATAGAGATGAATATCCTTTTGCAATGACTAAAGAGGGTGGCGCAGGTGCGGATATTCGTCATATACCATATTCTGACAATCGAGGTTCAGGTTCATATTTGAGATGGCAATTGGATAAAATCTCTGACGGAAAAACATTTAAAATAAAAATTGTGGATTAAGGAGTAGCAATATGATTAATGTTGATTTATGGAAAAAAATAAATAAAATGCTTCAGTCATCAGACCGAAAGATCGAATTGTTTCAATGCGACGAAGTGAGAGGAATAAATATTATAAAAGAGATAGGGTTGAATAATACCACAACTTTATCAACTATAATTGCCAATTGTGCAGGAGTTATTGTAGATGATTGTATACGTATTCTTGGTCAAGGTGATGTTAATGTTCATGGGATTTACGAAGTAAATTTAATTGAAAATGGTTCTGCAAATAGAGTTATGGGAATGCTTTTAGTAGCATTCGATATTTTCGGCGGTCTTTTTGCAATGAATATGGGAGCTATCAATGATGAGATAGGTGTTATTTATTACTTTGCACCTGATACATTAGAATGGGAATCAATTGAAATGAATTATTCTGAATTCCTTCAATGGTGCGTGTTGGGGAATATTTCTAAATTTTATCAATCGTTTAAATGGAATGATTGGCGACAGATGGCTAAAGAGGTAAAATTTAATGATGGGATATTAATCTACCCTTTTTTATGGTCTAAGGAACATAACATAAACACCGCTGAGAAAAAAATAGTTTCATTTAATGAATTATTTAATCTTAATATGGATTACAGAAAAAAATTTTTTGAATAAAGTGATTTATATGTCGGTAACGGATATGTTATTTCAACAGCCCCTGAAACATTTGAAACCGCTGAGAAAATTGTTCTTGAAACATATATAAGAGCGGTAACAACTCTCGTTCATCTGACTGTTAACGGTAAAGAAATTATTACAACTGTAGACCACCCGTATTATGTAAAAGGCAAGGGTTTTGTTAATGCTGGTGAACTTGCCATTGGAAATGAACTTCTTGATTCAAGCGGCAACATACTTTTTGTTGAAAAGTTTGATGTTGAATTGACAGAAAAACCGACTAAAGTATATAATTTTCAGGTGGAGGATTTTCATACTTACTATGTTGGTTCGTTGGGTGTGTTGGTGCATAATGCTGGTGATGATTATGCTAAACCAACTGAACCATACAATAGAAAAAAGCATTATGGCAATACTCCAACAAAGAAGGACAGGCAAGTAGTAGGTGGTTCGCCAGATCATGATCCTCCACTGGTTAAACGATATTATGAAGGTAATCCTAGCATAGGTGAAAAACCAGGTTATCAAATGACTGCTGCTGAAAGGCGAGCAAGCGCACAGGATCGTAGTCGAATGAACCCTTCAACTAAGGCAGAACAAAATTCGCAAGGTGGACGAATGTCAAAATATTCAAAGGAGATGAAAAAGAAGTATGGACTTGATAAAAATGATTAAAGAGCATTACTTATTGAATTGGAATGAATATTCCGAATGTATTTTTAATAAAGAGCATATTCATGAATTATTGCCCTCATTTAATGTACTAAAATTTGCACCTACTGAAAAAAGAAACTCATGGATTTACGCAACTTGTGGAATGTCAGAAAATGATGAGGAACAGGGGTTAGAATTATTTATACTCGCACCAACTGAGAATGACTTTTTAATTAAGTTACTTGCTGCTATAGCACATTACCATGCTAGTGGAAATGTTCTTAACTTAGGGCACACGGTTAATTTTGGTTGCGCTTGGTATGAAGAGTCTAAATGTGATCATGGTTTAATTTCATTACCATATTTATATGGACCGAATTTGGAATGGCTGAAATCAGGTGCTATGGATATTAGGTTTTTATGGCTCATACCGATAACCGCAGAAGAACTTCAATATAAAAAAGATTGCGGTATAGAAGCTTTGGAAGATAAATTTGAAGAAACGCAGTTTAATTACATTGATCCTTTTCGTAACAGTGTGGTATAATAAGTCATTAAAATAAGTTTACATAAATTTGCATAATAGGTCTACATTCTTATGAGGATTCCAAGCTTATTCATTTAGTTATAAATGGCGAAGAGATCATAACTGCTGTGTCTGGATCAGGGTCCTCACTAATTAGTGATTTAGGCGATATATTAATTAAAGGCGAAGGTATTTCATTTGGAGAGGTACTTTTTAATACCACGTTTTCTGGTGTATTTGGAGCTGCCTTTGCTGGTATTGGTTATGGGGTGTCTAAAGGTTATACTGCGTTGAAAACGATAATCAATAGCAAAAACAATCCTTTAAATATAAAACCAAAAGTATCAAATCCTAAATTAAAAAATATTGTTGATGATTTGTACAAGGGGAAAAATGGTAACAATACAATTGGAAACGGCACAACTATGGATGCTGTTAGAAATGAATTAAAAACCGGCATGCCAACTAATGGGAAATTTCATTTGCAAAAAGCAAAAGATTATGTGAATGCATTAGATAGAATACTGCGAAGAAATGATGTTAGTGATGCAGATAAAGCTATAGCAAAAACATTATTAGAAGATCTAATAAAAGCAATATCAGGAAATTAAGTTAATCGTCATTTTTGTCATTAAACAAAAATTTAGCTTGTAATGATTTATCTCAATGTAACAGGAGGTTTATTTATGTTTTTATATAAAAATGCAATTGAATGTTTAATTGAAAATATACCAGAATTAAAGTCTTTATACGAAGAGGATCAAGAATATTACGAGGATTTACCATATGTTTTTTACGAATCTGTTTTTACAAAATATATTGTAGAAATGCTTGAGAAGAAAATGGATTCAAAATTGGTACGATGCTTTGATTTTGTGGAGAAAGGTCTTAGTGAGGGAGATACAGATTTTAAAAACCTATTAGAGGTTTCTGTTATTGAAGCGTTATTTTTTGAAGGAAAATTTAATGATAAGTATACTTTGAGCTTTTTAGGTAAGACATCACAACAAAGTTTGAGAAAATGTAATAATATTTGAGCACTCATTTTGTGTAAAAGGTAAGGGCTTTGTCAATGCTGGTGAACTTGCCATTGGAGATGAACTCCTTGATTCAAGCGGCAACATACTTTTTGTTGAAAATTTTGACGTTGAGATAAAAGATCAGTTCGCTAATATCTTTATGGTATTTAATAAAATCAAATATAAAGTTATGGAGGTGCAAAAATGCAAACCAATCAAGAAAAAACAGCACAGCTTTTAGCCGATTCGCATTTCGCATTCATAAACAGCCAAAACAGCGAAGCTCTGCATCTTGCGAACGAAGCAATGAGACTTGCTCCAAAAAATCCCGACGCATATCAGTGTGCCGGAAACGCATATATGTCATTGGGTGATTATAACAAGGCTGTTGAGAATTATGCTTTAGCGGTTAAATACGATTCTAATAATGGCAACAGGTACTATGATCTAGGCTTTGCCCTCGCTACTAACGAAAAAACAGCGGACGCTATAAAAAATCTTGCAAAAGCCGAAGAATTAGGCTGTTCGCCTGAGAATACGGTGCAGCTGTATAATCTGCTCGGAATTATCTGTTTCGATATCGGAAGATATAAGGACGCTCTTGTAAATCTTGAAAAAGCGGAGCAGATAATCGGCGTGGATATGGATATCATGAAGCGCAAGGTCATTATTTACGGAATGAAGAACGATATCAGAAACGGGCTTCTGACTACCAATCAGATGAAGCTTGTCGCTCCGTCCGACTACACAGGCTATCAGCTTGCATTTAAACTGCTTTGTCAGGCGAAGCGTCTGGAAGCCGCAGAACGGGAGCTTGAAATGGCAAAGAAATATGCCGAACTAACCATGGATTATTATTTTGACTGTGTGACCTTTGAAATCCAGAATTATCAGACCGATCAGGACAAGCAGCACTATAATAAGGCGCTGACATTTATTGAAGAAGCGCTTAAAACGTTAAAACCCACATCTGCTGAATTGATCGAAAGTTATATCAATGCCGCAGAAATATATCTGCAGCTTGAAAACCCTGACAAGACAATAGACTGTCTTAATTCAGCGCAAAATCCTGCCGAGTCATATAATCTGGGATTTGATATTATTGATAAGGAATTTGAGCCTGTCAATCTGACAGAATACGACGTTGAGGAAATGATTGAGGCCGATAAGGAACGCATTGCCGAAGAATACGGCGATTACGGTCTGGAGCAACTTGCCGAAAGTATTGAACCTGATGAAAACGGTGCAAGAGAATATCTTACGAACGTTGAAGATGAAGCCGCTACCGAGGAAGCGACGTACAAGCTTGACAAATCGGAAGAGATTGAATTGTCTCCCGAAAATATCGATCAGATTAATCGTCTGTATGTCGGAGCTTATACGCTGAAAAAGGAATTTAATAAAGTAATTAATTATGCAAGAAAATTGCAGACCAGCGAGAGCGTTCATAGTATGTATATTGGTAAATACAGTGAAGTAAACGCTTTTAAAGAACTTGGCAGTCCGGATTCCGATCAGAAATATGAAGAAACAATAAAGTTCTTCAGAAATGCTATGATTAAGGATCCGAGTGATATTGCAGCAGTAACATTCCGTATTCAGTGTTATATGGATATTGGAAATTACATCCAAGCTGAACAGCTTTGTGATTTGCTGTCATCAGAAATAAGGAAGCCGCTGCTTGAAAAAATACAGGAAGCAAAGGCTGCGGGGGGTGATAATAAATGAGCTTAGAAAAGGACATTAAGCTTAAAGATACAGCTTTTACAACCGCCTCTGCGGATATGAAAGCGCTTAAAGACAGAGCAGAAAAGCTTAAGGCGGAATTGAATAGTATGTATGAAGATCTCACAACGGCGCTGGACACACCGGCAGGAAAAGAAATTCAAATAACCGCTAAAAATGTCCTTATAAAACCAATTGATGATCTTATACTTGTAATCAAGCAGATGTCAGAAACGCTGGAAGATATAATTAGTTCAGATTATTATAAAGGCGTATTTGACAAATATGCAAGCTTGGTTCAGAATCTTTAATGTAATTAACAGGAGGAAAAGACTATGGCAATGGGAAGTACCGGAACAGTAAATGTGACGCCGGAAATGATCAATAGCGCAATAAGTGCGATTGAAGAGTATGAAACTACAGTAAAATCACTGTATTCAAATCTAGAAAGCACGATGAGCGAATTGATACCGGGCAATTTCAGTGGAAGTGCGGCGCAAGGTTTTAAACAGTTTTTCGATGAAAATATTACTAAACTTGCTGACGCAAATGATGAAAGCACAGCAGTAGCACAAATAATCAAGCTTTTAAAAGAAATAGTAAACGGAATCTCTGACGCAATTCCGAAGGATAATGACGGTCTTGACGATCAGCTTGCAGAGCAAAACACAAAAGCTATGGGAGGTAATTAATTATGGCAGGATGCAGAATAGTAAATCAGGGCGTACTTACGGCTCTTCAGTCAATTGAATCGTGTCGTGCTTCTTATGCAGAAGCGGGACAAACATTGATCAGCTCATTAACCAGTGCAATTGCCGATATGGAGGGAGCGGCAAAGGACGCTTTTCAAGCTTTAATTGATAAAGATATAAAAAAATTTGCAGAAACCGATTTGCCTGAAGCAATCAAAGGTATGCATACTCTTCTTGAGGAAAACAGAAGGAACTTCGAAGAAGTTGATCAGAAAATAGCGGATAATATAAGCGGCAGTTAAATACATAAAAAAGCGCAGCCTGATATTTTTTTGATTAATAATTTAGGCTGCGCCTTTTTTCGGAGGTGCATACATGGCTTTTAGAATACTTAATGAAGAAGAAATTTTATTGCTTACCGATAAACAGCGTGAGAATTATGAAAACGAACTTGAAGTCCATTGTCAGAGAGCAGCTTTTGTAGAAAAGCTTACCGAAATTGAAAAAGCTGAAATCAAAGAGTATAAACCGTCATTGCACTCTGTCTTCGTTATTAAAGAGCGTCCGTCGGCATTTTTCACAAAACCCGAACCTACGAACTTTAATTTTAAGCGTTTGGTTAAACCTGAGCTTCCTCTTAAACTTTATGGCAAATCAGATATTAAAATTGATTTATCTGAAATTATTAATAAAGCAGATGTAACTAAAGGCGGCAGTAAATTGAACAATATATCTTCCTTAACTACTAAAACGAGCGGTTTCATTAAATACGAGCCGAGGCGATATAATGTCACAAAATTTTCTAAACCAACCGTACCTAATAGAAATTTTATTCAGGTATATACCGTACTTCAGGAACACGTAAAATTTAAAACTCCTTTAAATATAAAAAACTTTAAGCCTTTCAATACTTCTGTTCAAACTAAAGTGGTCTTATCCAACATATCAAAACCTTGTAAAATTGAGAGGTCTTTTGTTAAACCCGATAAGCCTAAGTTTAATAATAAAACAAATAACAGACATGATATTCATATAAAAAACTTTAAAATGCCTGAATTTAAATTGAAAGCTTATTCAGATATATATAAACCAAATATAAAAATTGACGATTTTAAACCTATAAAAATTAATAAACCTGAATTTGAAATCAATGTTACAAGTAATATTAATTTCAGGTCATTTAAAATGCCGGAAACCGTATTGGAGAATATGTCCGGTGTGTTTATTCCTAAAGTTGAAATCAAAGGTTTTCAGCCTCCTGCGAAGCCTGCCCCCAGCATTACGGTAAATGCCGGAGCTGCAAATATTAAACCGTTTAGTATTCCTGAGCTTGCTGAAGCAAAACTGCCTGAAATAAAGAAAATAAGATTCAAACACCACAGATTCAGCAAACCGGATATATGCAAGTTTAGCGTTAATACGAATATAGCTAATAACGTCAATATAAAAACCTTTGAAAAGCTTCAGACAGTTAAACCCAAAATGTCTGAAATATCCAAACCGGAAATTAAAATGAAAAATTTTTTAAAGATTCAAAATACTGATGTTAAAATTTCTGCACAAGTTAAACCGGCAGCAGCGGTAAGAACCATTAATTCATTTAAAAATGCTAAACCAACGTTTGCCGATATTATAATTCCCAAAAAATATGCAGAATTAGACGTCGGCGAAATAATTAAACAATTCAAGGAACTGTGATATGAAGAATAACGAAATAATGATTTCAACAAAATTTGAATTTAATAATCATAAAACTCAAATTTTGTCTTTTCTCGTGCTTAATGACATTACGCTAAGCGCTTTGATTGAAGCTATATATTATGGATTAAAAAAATCAAAGGAATATGGAGATTGTTTCGAGCTTTTTGATGAATATATCCGTACACGCAAGGAACTTCAAGTACTATATACGTCAAAGGGCAGTCATAGTATTATTGATTTTACACAAAAGGTAAAAGACGGAGAAGAAAGTAAAAGAATTTATGACATGGAACTTTTTAAGCTTGGATTTGTTACGTCAAGCTGTATTTTAGTTACACTAAATACCGAAGTGAAGAATTCTGCTTTATTTACGAAGGTTGAAAACAGTTATATTTTGAAGGAAAAGGATTCTCTTGAATATAATATAAGTACCCGCAGACTAAATGTTATCGAATCTTCTGTAATTGATATTATATCTCCGAACGATATGCCTCAAAGGGATAAATCAACGCTTCTTGATGTAGTTATTCCTACGGTACTTTCAACAGGAGGTATGCTTGCCGCACGATTTTTGATAATGAGGCTGGCGCCCGGCGCATCGTCTATGGGAAATACAATGCTTTTGATGTCAGGAGCAATGGGCGTAGTATCTTTGGTAACTTCATTTTACAGCTATATGAAAAAAAGAACTGATTATAAGAAAAACGTAGAAGAGTGGAAAACCAATTATGAAAATTATATTTCAAGAATCATCAAAACAATTAAAGAATGGCAAGAAAGCGACATAGTATATCTGAACAGCGTATATCCAAATATGGATACCCTTTTTAACAATACGTCCGAAATTAACAATATTATTTTTTCTCGTTCTCAAAATGATAATGACTTTATGAAGATATCTCTTGGAACATCCAATGAAGTCAAACCGCTGTTTGAAATCAAATCTGAGAAGAAGGATAATATTTTTTATGATATATATTATAAAATGCGCAAAAGCAATGATGGAATTGATATAATAGTTCTTTCAAAAAAAGCGGATAAAAAACTGAAAAAGCTAACGCCCGAAGAAATTTCTGAAAAGGAAAGAAACAAATTTTTACTTACGGATCTGGCATATAATTTTGCTAATAAAGGAGTAGATGAGAAAAACGATGAAATTATAGGCTTTAATTACCTGAGAAGCGTAAGCGGAAAAAACCCTCCCCTGCTGCTTGACCTGAAAAACTGCGGAGCTTTGGGCGTAATTTCAAACGATATTCAAACGTCTCATAGTTTTATTCGTCATATTATATTTGAATTGTCATATTATCATTCGCCTGAAGATATTCAGTTTGTTTTTTTCTTTGATGAAGAAAAGAATCTTGAAAGGCAGAATGCGCTTATAGAAGATTACAGATATTTACCGCATACCAACGAACTGTTTGACGGTATTTCACAATTTGTTTTTGATAAAGAAAGCTCCGGTATAGTTTTTGGACAGCTTCTGAGTATTATGAATAATCGTTCTTCAAATAAAAGAGAAGACATTGAGGATGGAATTTCGGATCAGAAGCAAACTCAGGTTGTATGCGTGGTTTTTTATGATTATGATATTAAGGAAACAGGTTTTTCAAAATATCTGCCCGAAGTTCCGAAGGAAGGAGAACCATATGTAAACTCGCTTGGATTGACTTTCATTTTTATTCAGGCGGTAAAGGATATGCTGCCGAAATACTGCGGTAATATTGTTAATATTGATAAAGAAAATGAAAAGGAGAGAAAAGTAAGTCTTAGATACAATATTCTCAGCAGAGAAACTTTGAACGTTTTAAGCGAGGATAAGGATGATAAAACTAAGGCAAACGATACAGATAAGCTTATTGAATATAAATATTTCCGGAATGAATACATTTTCGATCATGAAAAATACAGAGACAAATATGCTCTTGCTTTTAAGCAGCTTAGCGCAATTTATTATACGCGAGTTGCGGAAAACGGTAACGTTCCGTCTATGGTTACTTTGTTTGAACTTTATGGTTATAACTCAGAGAAGATTGAGAACGGAGAAGTAAGGCAAAGCATAGCTGAAAGCTGGAAAAATACAGAAAAAAATGACGTGACCAGAAATCTATGCGTTCCGATAGGCAAAAATGAACACGGATCTATGTATCTTGATTTGTATGAAAAAGCGGACGGTCCTCATATGCTTGTTGCCGGAACAACAGGATCGGGTAAATCAGAATCAATAATCACTTATTTAATAGGATTGTGTATGAAATTTTCTCCTATGGATCTTAACCTTATGCTTGTAGATATGAAAGGCGGAGGATTTTCAGACCGATTGGGGAACTTACCTCACTGTGTAGGCGTGGTAACGGATACTGCCGGAGAAGACGAAGGAACTTCTGCGGCGTATATGCTCAAGCGTTTTCTGGAATCTCTGAACGCTGAGATTAAAAGACGCAAATTACTGCTTTCAAGCTTTGGAGTTGATAATGTAGACTCATATATCAGAGCTCTTAGAATTATAAGACAAATTAAAGAACTTGAGAGCGAACCGGAAAATACTGAAATAATTTTGAAATTAAAAAAGAAGCTGAATGAAAAGCAGACAAAGCTTTTAGATAGGGATCTGAAAGAGCTTTCACAATTATCTCATCTTGTACTTGTTGTTGACGAGTTTACTGAGTTGAAACGCTTTTCTAATGAAAGCAGCGATGTTGATTTTATTGCGGAAATAACCACCATCGCGCGTGTCGGCCGTACTTTGGGATTTCATATAATTCTTGTATCTCAGAATATAGAAGGAGCAATTACAGACGATATCAGAGTTAACTCCAAAGCAAGAATATGCCTAAAGGTAGCGACAAAGCAGGCGTCTAAAGAAATGATAGGAAACACTGCCGCTGCAGCGCCGACAATGCCGCTTAACGGACGAGCCTATCTGCTTGTCGGAACAGGTACAAGATTTGAATATTTTCAGTCCGCTTATACCGGAGCTAATAAGAACCTGAATATTGAACAGCCTGTTATCGTTACTCAGGTTACGAATTCAGGAAAGTTCAACAGTGAATTTTATTCTTCTAAAAAAGATAATATAATTAAAAAGAAAAAAAGTGAAAATGTCAGCGAACATGATACGCAGCTTGCGTATATAGTCAATACGATAATAGATATAGGCAAAGAATCGGAAAAACCGCGTCAGATATTTCTGCCGCCGCTGCCTGCGATAATTTTAGATAAAACAGAATGGGAGGGGTTAGATTGAGCCGTGAGAATATGCTGTGTACGCTTGGCAGATTTGATATACCCATAATTCAGCTTCAACCGCCGTTTACTGTCGATCTTCTTGATTCAAATCTGATTTTATTCGGTTCTGCAATGAGCGGTAAAACAACTTTTCTTAAAACTCTAATTAATATTCTGCATAAACAGTTTGACGAGCACGATGAACAGATTTTTATACTTGATTTCGGAGGCGGATTATCTGATTATAGGAATATGCCTTTGGTATCTGCATATTTTGATAATTCTAATGAAGAATACGTTAAGCGGGTATTCAAGATAATGGATAATATTCTTAAAGAAAACATCCAAGCGCTTAACGGAAAAAATTTTCGGGAAGTATCTGATCAGCCCTTGCATACTACGTTCATAATTGATAACCTTAATGCCTTTATAGATGAACCGAGGTATACGTCATATCATGAGAAGCTGTCCAAACTGTGCCGTGACGGATTGTCTAAGGGAATTACAATTACAGTAACAGCAAGTGAAACGAAAGGTATTACTTCTTATCTCGGAAGCTTCAAGCAGAAAATTGCACTGGATATGCCGGCCGATAAATATATAGAAATATTTAGCGGTAAGGCGGATCAGATAGGTAATAATCCCGGACACGGTTTTGCAAACGTCACAATAAAACCATCGGGAGTTACAGGAACCTTTCGAATGAATCTTCCTTACGAAATACAGTGCTTTAAAGCTCAGGATTTGGACGAAATTGAAAGCCGCGATAAAAGAAATGAAACTTTATCGTTTAGATCTGCGCTTGGGAAAAAATTTGGTTATAACAGTGATACTGGAGAGTATAAAAAGCATGTAAAAAAATATCTTACGTTTCCAAAGGAGCTTACAAATTCTGAATATGAAAAGCTTAAGCAAATTCCGCATACTAAAGGCCACTCCGTAATTCCTGTGAGCGTTGGCCTCGATTATGTTGATTTTTATCCTGTGACTGTGGATTTGGGCAAATCTCATATTATCGCAATTTACGGAAAAAAGGAATTCGGCAAAACAAATTTACTAAAACTGCTGCTTAATGGTTTGGTAAGTCAGAAAAATAATGTACGATTGGTATTTTTTGACGATGGGCGCAATCAGTTAAGCTGCTTGTATGATGAATATAAAAATAGCCGGAATTGTGTGCTGATAAATAAATTTGATAAAAAAGATCTGCCTTTGAAAGACGGGACGACAATTAGCCGAAAAATTTCACCTCTGCAGCAATTCTATATATATCTCAATGAAAACTATATTGAATTGGATAAAAGGTTTCTTGCCGGTATATATGGCGTAAGCGAGAATCTCAAAAAAGAATATGAAAATATTCCCGACTGCAATGCCGTAGAAACGCCTTTTACTGCATTTGTAATTCAGAGTAAATTGATTTATTTAAACACACCTGACGGCAAACGCTTTATAAATTCAATACTTCCACAGCTATCTGCCGTCGCGGAAGAACGCGGTTTTTTGTTTATCTTTACTGATGTTCAGAAAATCTGCGACAGTGAACAGAATTCTTTTTTTAATAACAATATTTCAACTGCATTTTTATTGGATAATATTGCAGAATTTGCAGGAGAAAGAGGTCAGAAAACCATTTTCGGAAATATGGATGTAAAAACATTAAAAGAGGATTATGCAAGATGCGAGTTAGGCGACGGGTATTTTTATGACGTGGAAGCGGATAAATTATCAAAGCTAAAATTTATTAAATATTGAAAGGATGTTGACTATGTCAGGATCAGCTTTTGTATCAGCGGATATTGAAAAGCTTGTAAGGTTTGAAAGCAGAAGCAGAAACGCAATTGACGAATTCAGTGCTATTAAGAAAAAATTCAATGACATTAATAAAACGCTGCTGGATAATTGGAAGGGTGATGGAAAAGAAGCTTATCAGCAAGTATCGGACCATATACTTGAAAACATAGGCGGAATAAAAGATATTTTGGATTCTATAAACGAATGCGTAGTTAAAGATACAAAAGACGCTTATCTGAAGCTTGACGAAGAGCTCGGCGATTTTAATAAAAATCCTAAAACTGAGGAAGGAGCATAATTCGTATGGGTAAACCGACCGTAGGCGAGATTGCTCCGCAAAAAGGAAATATAAGAATAAAAAAAGAACAGACAAAGCTTTCCGAGCTTGAAAAAAATTCTCCAGAAAGCATTTATAAATTGATTTTTACTGAACATAAAGGTAAGGAAACAGTAAACAATGAGCAATGAGATTTTCGGAACTGATTTTAAATATACCATAGACTCCTCTTACGGTATAAATAAAGACGGATTTATAGCTATAGGTACTGAAAGTATCGTATATAAAGGACTTAAAACAGCATTAAAAGGCGGACTGCAATTTTCATGCGTATTAAAGTTTAAGCCGAAGACGGTTCCTGTCAACGGAGAAATTGTAGACAGACTCGAAATTTTTAAAAATGAAGAACTGAAAATTTTTGAGGAACTTCAGGAATGCAGATCTATTGTACGTATATATGATGTTATTGAAGATTTAGGAATGTTCAGTCTTCCGTGTGACAAAATTAAAATAGGAATAATAAATAATACAGGTTATTTCTGCGTTGTTGAGGAATTCATTGACGGCTGGTCGCTCGAAGAATATTGCCGTGAAGAACGATGGAAACTGAAAAAAGTCGAGCAGCTGGAAAACGGATTAAATAAAATAGTGAATTACCATGAATTCACCGAAGAAGAAAAATACCGTATCAATCTAAGCTATTATAAGAATTATGATAACGTTCTAAAATACCAAAATGAAATTTTTCAGTTTATGATAAATCTCTGCGATATCCTTGAGTTTGTAACCGAAAAAAAACAAATTTTACATATGGATATCAAGCCGGAAAATATTATGGTAACAAAATATGGCAAGGAATTGGTTTTAATAGATTTCGGCAGATCAAAAAGAATTAACAAGTCTGAAGGATTTGCTTTGAGCAAACTATCTAAGGTTGATTACAGAGATAATGAAACTGTTGAAAAAATGTTTCAGCACGGTACGTTGGGTTATGCGGCTCCCGAATGCTATGCAAAGCCGGCCGATGGATCTGAGTTTCCTTTTGAACTCAATTTTACTCAAGGTAAATTGTCTATCGAGAGCGATATATTTTCATTTGGAGCAACCTTCTGGGAGTGTCTTAACATTTTTGAGTTAGTAACGAAAAGCCGGAAATTTTCAGAAGATGTTCATGATTTTTATAAAGATAACTTTTTAAACGATAAAGCTTATTGCAGCAGAGATTTATCCTTTACTTCAATACATTATCATAAGAAGCTTGAAGACGTTATTAAAAAATGCACGAGGAAACGCAGCATGGATTATTTGAATCAGGACAATGACAGTTTCTATCATTCATATAAGGATTTAAGAAGGGATATAGAAGAGGCGAAGAACTCATCGCCCACAATTGTCAGATCAGAAAATATAAAGGTAAGAAACGCTTTTAGTATGTTTGGAGGAATGATTGCGTTATGTATGACTTTTTTAATAATATCAGGCGTTTATCGTATAGTGGGATTTAGTGTTGCTGAACAAAAGTGGTCTAATCTTACTTCAAATTATAACGCAACTCAATTTCATAAATTAGAAATAGTTGCAGACGATCTTATCAAAACTGCCCCTAACGGAAGATTTGACGAAACATACTCTATGATTGCAGAATTTACTTATAAAAACGGAGATATTGATTATCAGGAAGCCGCTCTGCTTGTAAGTATTCTTGAAATCAAAAAAACAGACTTATTGAACGAATACATCGACGAGATAATGCAATATGCCAACTCTAAAAATTTCAAGGAAATTTCAACAGAAATTATAAAACTTGATGTTAAAAAGAAAGGCATAGGTTACGAACTGGCTGAAGCAATATACAATGTAGAGGTAGGAAAATCAGGTATATTGGACGCTTATGGCCTACTGGAAAAACTTAAGGATAACGGGCGGTTTAAAAATGCTGTTGTCAAGCTAAAAAATGTACTTGACAACGATGAGACTATTGAGCTTATAGCTAAAAATAAAAATGTAAGCAGAGCCGAAATCCAGCAATTTTTAAAAAACGTTGACACAGGGAAATGAGGATTAGATATGAAAAAAATATTACAAAAATATTTGCTGCTAAAATACATAGTATACTCGTTTGTAAAAACATTATTAATTTCATTGCTGACTATAGGCGTGCTTTTTACAGTACTTATTCTGACGGGCGCATATACTGAAATTGAAAACAGACTTGACTTGAAATATAATTCTCCTTGGATATTGGGGCCATTAGTTATAGCGGCAGTATTAGCGGCGGCATCGTTTATCTTTGGACTTATTATGTACCTTTATAAATATAAAAGAAACATATCAAAAGGAGAATTTTATAAGGCGCTGTCCGGCGTAATGGATGAAAAGGAAAATTGAAGATAATTTAAAAGCTATCTGTACGGAGGTTTTAAATAATAAGCATTGATTTAATGGTGATTATAATTAACTGCATAAAAACATTCGGCTTTTTTTCAGCTGAAACATATTGAATATAAACAGAACGGAGTGTTTAAAATGAAAAAAAGAATTATGGCTGTATTTATGATAATTTTATTTACTGTAAATAGTTTTCCCCTTTCAATATTAACCGCTATAGCCGAGGAAATTAACTTAATCGAAGTATCTCTAGACGACGATTTTACAGAAAAAATAAAAGTTATAAATAAGCAGTACGACGGTACTGTAACAGCCGAAGTCGATTTTTCTGACGTAGAAATTAATAATAAGAATCCGGAAGACGAGGTTTACTTTGCCGCTTCAGCTGAATTTGCTAACAAGAACGCTTCTGAAGGTCCTATTAAAGTAACTATTAATAATATTCGGTTGGAAGGCGCGGATAAAAGTAAATATAAAATTATAAATAATATAAACAGCATTGAAAAATATGCATATATAACGCCTAAAATAATAACAGTTACGCCTGAAGCGAATTCTATATTCAACGGGCAAAATATACCCGAGATCGAATATAGTATTGATCAAACAAACATAATTGCAGAGGATTCTGTAAAATTTACTGTAAAAGTTGATTTACAGAACGGTTTAGCCGGAATCGGAAAATATAACTATACTTGTGATTCGGATAATAAGAATTATATAGCTTCAATTGCAGACAATATCAAATTCGAAATCAAGGAATATGATCCTGAAATTACGGCTATTCCTGATAATGAAAGCAATATATACTATACTAATAAAGCGGTTCTTCATTCACCGGAAGGTTTTTTAATAAGCAGCGACGGTATCAGTTTCAGTGATTCTATTGACGTGGACTTATATGCAACACATAATAATGTTCCTAATGAAATTACATATTACCTAAAAAATATTGACGCATCTTCTCCGGCTATAAATGCTGTAAGCAAAGAAATGAAATACGAGTATTATTGTAGCTGCGATATACCTGAAATTATAAGATCGCAAATAAAGCCGTTAAGTTCAGAGGACAATTTAAATCCGTTTTCATTTGGATGGGTAAGCAGCGGCAGTGTGGCTGTAGAAATTACGGCAAATGGTACGGAAATTGATCAGAGAACATCTATATCTCTGAATAATAATGGATTTGAAGAAGAAAAAGAAGCGGAAGGCACGCTTGGCGAAGACGGAATATGGTATTATTCTGCTGAATTCATAATAAATTTGACCGATAAAGAAGCCGATGATTGCTATTTAACCGCACATTCACTTAATGAATCCGGTTTGGAAAATGAGAAACAGCTTATACTGACAGATGAGTACAGTAATACTGCTCAATATAATCAAAATCGTATTATTTTTGATAAGATAAAACCGTCAGTTGATGAAAACATGAGTATTTACTATAACAATAACGAACGTTATGTAGAAGTTAAAGGAGAAATATATGACGCCGATTCCGGTATAAATAAAATTGAGTATCAATGGAACGATGACAAGGAAGATGGATATACTATTTACGAATTTGACATCAAAGGCAACGAAAATCCAGTAAGAAATGTTAATTTTAATATAAACACAGCTTATGGCAATTTTAATGATGACTATGTTGATTTATATAGCCTGTATTTAAAAATTACCGATAACGCCGGAAATATATCAATCGTTACTATAAAAAACAGTGAGAATGGACGCGATACAGAGCCTCCCATTATAAACGACATTTATTTCCGTAAAAGCGTAGGAAGTCAGGACGATACGGATTTATCTGAATTTATGAATATAACCGAAAACGGAAATCTTGCTAAAGAAGAAATTGAACTTGTTGTTGACGCTGAGGACGTATCTGAAACAAAGTATAAATCCGGAATTGAATCTGTTAAGTTATACGACGGTTATAGCTGTAAAAATTATGAGCAGTATGAAATGAATGGTCAATACATATTTGAACTTCCTTTGAATACAAAGATAGAAAATATGGTTATAAAGCTTACAGACAAAAACGGTATGGAATCTTGTATAAATGTAAACGATAAAATGGGGTTAGATTCAAATCTGCTTATCATTGAAAACGACGCGCCTAATGTAGACTTTATCGTTAAGAACACATTGAATAATGAAGTGAAGGTTTCAGATTCTAACGATTTGCAATTAAATTCCGATGGGAACATTTGGTATAATGAAAATGACAGCGAAATATCATGCGAAAAATACAACGGTAATTTTATTATTTCTGTAAATGATTTTTACAGCGGAATTTGCAAGGTTGTAATTTCGGAGTCTGGTAAGAATCTAGTTGATAATATATTTGATAATTTAGAAGAAATAAAAACCGAATACAATTTTTCAGTAAAATCGTCAGAGCTGGATAATGGAGAACATCACTATATAATTGAAGTTACGGATAATGCGGGTAATGAAAAAATTTATGAACAATTTATATACGTTGATAAAGAAAAACCTAATGGAAATATTTCAATTGAAGGTCCTGATGGTAAAGAAATTAATGGAGAGCTTTGGTTTGATAAAAATGATATAATTACAGTTCGTGTAAACGCTGATCAAGATCTTTCCGGTCTTGATGAAGTTATAATTTACATAAATAATAAGGAATTCATCTTTAAAGGCGATCAGATTATAAAAGACAAAAACGGTTATTATGTTAAAGTAAACACAAATGATCTGATTTATAACGACGAACATAAATATCAGATATCGGGTTCATTAATTGACGTTGCTCAAAATACGTTTAATTTAAAGCCTCTTACCGTTTACATCGACTGTTACCAACCATCGATTGACAGATTTACAGTTGAGAAAAAAACAATGTAATTGAAAAAGTATTAAACGTTCTTCCTTTTGGCGTATTTTCAAACGATACTCTAATTTTTAAGGCTTATGTTTCCGATCCGGAGTTTGACAGCGGAATAGATTTTGTAACTGTTGAGTACGACGGTTTGAATAAGCCGATAATTATGCACAACGAGGGCAACGGTATTTATTCTATTGAAATTCCGGCTGGAACAGAAGTTTTTCAGAGCGATATTATAGTTACCGCTTATGATAGATATGGAAAAACAAGTCCTAATTGTCCTAACCTTGAAAATACAGAACAGGGAAAAGGCGTTTCAAATAACGTTTTCGCAATGATAGAAACAAACAAACCTTATGTAAATATAAGTAAACCTAAAGGCGACGGTATTAAAAGAACAGACGGTCAGGTATGGTACAATACTAATAAAACAATTGCTGCATATGTCCAGGATGAGGATTCGGGTATACGCAACGTAAATATAAATGTTAACGGAATTGATATAACAGAAGATAAAAACAATTTTATTATTCCTAAAATATCCGATACTATGTCGGCTGGAAATAGAGATAATTCTAAATATGTTTATACCTTTGATACAGACTATTTAACCTCTATAGCCGGAGAATCTGAAGATGGTAAATACACTATATATATTGAAGTTACAGATAATGCAGGAAACGTAAATTCACAGGCTCATACCTATTATATCGATAAAAGCAACCCTGTTATCGAGAAGTTTGAATTTGTTCCTCATGCGTCGGACAGCATTAGTCAAACCAACGAATATATAGAATATCTGGAATATGGTTTTTATTTTAAAAAAGATTTTATAGCAAATATATATATTTCAGATGTTTTGCCTTCTTCCGGACTTAATAAAATTGAATATCGCTTAGTATCGTATGAGAATGGAAAAATAAAAAATGAAGATATCGGATATAAGATAATTTCGGACGGCGTGGCAGCTTTGGAAATTCCGGCTGGATTTAAAGGGCAGATATTCGTCAGGGCTTATGATAAAGTCGGAAATTATTCTGACGAGGAAACGCCTAAGGCTTTTGTTTCAGATAACGTCCCGCCGGAAATAAATATAGTAGGTATGGACAAAACCAGCCGTCGAGATGCGATGAGTCATATGCTCTATACGTCTGATGTTACTTTTACAGTTACCGTATCAGACGAAAAGTCAGGTATAAAGGAAATCGGATACTCGCAAAGTTCTGAAAAAAATAGTTTTGACAGAGTATCAGTTATTATAGGCGATAATAGATATTCTGTTGGCGATGATATAGGAGAAGGCTGGATAGTTTCAAAGGTAGATGAAAATCTTGTTACCGAGGTTACTAAGACATTCACATTCAGCAGTGATGATAATGATATAATACTGTCATTTGATTCAATTGATAATTCGGGTAATGTAAATGCGGGCGTTCAATGTGATATGTTTACTATAGATAAAACGGCTCCTATTATAAATGCCGAAATCAGCAGCGGAATTAATAATACAAATTATTATAATTCTGAAAAAAAGGCTTTTATCACTATAACTGTTATAGAAAGAAATTTTGACGAAAATCTAATAAAGACAGTTATAGAAAATACATATAACGGCAGAATACCCAATCTTTATTTTGAAAGTTTGTCTTTGACAGAGCATAAGGCGGTTATAGCGTTTTCAGAGGGCGACTATACGTTTGATATCAGAGGAACTGATTTGGGCGGTAATTCGGCAGAAATAAATATGGATTATGAGAAAATCAGGAGATTTTTTGTTGATGAAACGCCCCCGGCTATTGAAGAAAATTTCAGCGAGTTTATAAATGAAGATACCGGAAATTATTTGAATACGAAAAGAACCGCTGTAATAAAGATTATAGAACATAATTTTGATCCTAATTTAATGGGGCTTAAAATTACAAGAAAAGAGGCCGGCAGCATACACAATGAAAACGGTTTTGAAGATGTTACTTATTCGATGGTTAGTATGGCGGATTGGATCAGCGAAGATGATAAACATACTTTATCAATTACGTTTGATGTCGATGCAGTATATATGATTGAAATATTCCCTTCAGACCCTTCAGGAAATCGTTCAGAATTCAGAATATCGGAAATATTTGAAATTGACACGACCATACCAGTTGTCGCTTTTAAAAACGGAAACAGTGTTACAAAAGATAATGATATCGAATTTTTGGATGTATATACCTGCGAAAGAAAGGATGAGTCGGCTCCGACAGTTGAGTTTACAGATTTGAATTTCGATCATATAAAATATATTATTACGGAATATACTCCGGAATATATAAACGGAAAAGAATTAGCAGATGTAAGGCCAGTTAACGTTTATATGGATGAAGATAAGAATAAGTCAGGAACTATCGGCAAAAGCTTATTCACACTACCTGATTTTAATAAGGACGGAGTTTATTCGGTAGAATTAACGGCTGTAGATAAGGCAGGAAACGAAAGCGTATTAAATTCAAATACATATATGAGAATTGTAAATAATGATGTTCTGGCTTACATTCCAAACAGTAATTTAACTGCAAAAACAGGATGGTATTCATTCCAATATGAAAACGGTGATCCTATTAGTATGAAACCTGATAATTTCAGCGATATAGAAATTATTGTTATTGCTAAAAGCAATTCAAATACGGATATTGTTTTGAGAGATTATAATGGCGAAGAAAAAAATACCAATCTGCAGGCTGAAACGGAAGATCAGTTATATGGTATAAGCGTAAACAGGTATACGTTAAAATCAGATTATTTCAAAGATAATTTTCAGAACGACACAGATATAGAACTGTATTTATCAGTAAAAAATGAAGGTCGAAGAATAGATTTAGGCAAAATGCATATTGATAATATCGCGCCTTCCTGTGAATTACCGGATGAATTTGAATCATGGCATTGGTATTTTGGTGAAGATCAGCGTACAATTTCCGTATTGAATATAAATGAACTGCTTGACGAAACAAAATGCAAGGTATATGATAATGGCATGGAAATTGACTTTAATTATTCAAGTCAAGATAAAAGTCTTACGTTTACACTTGAAAAGGGTTGGCATAATGTAGGAATTAAGCTGGAGGACGTCGCAGGAAATATAAATAATATTCAGGAAATAAGCAATGTTTATGTTGGATACTTTTGGCTGTGGATTATTGGCTTGTCATCATGTGTAATAATTGGAGCATCTGTTTTTATTTTTTACTTGGTAAGAAAAAAACGCAATAACTAGTTAAACTAATGAAAGTGATTACTTTAAAAGCTGTAAATTGAAAATATAAATACCTAACATGGCATTTTCCTTTATTTTTTTGACACACACCCCTTGTCACCATGAAACGGGAAAGCTAATAAGAAAAAGGAATATATATAAATACAAAGAGAAGTGTATAGTAATTTAAAACGGAACGTGTAAAAGCGTTCCGCTTTTTTTGTCTGCGAATCTATTAATTGTTTTACTATGCTTAATAACAATAAATAAGAGTTAATATCCAGACTGCGCGGAAACGTATTTCTAAAAGGCTATATTAATGTCAGATGAATTATTTATACCATTTAAGCACATATTTCGGCATTAATATAAAAATATAGACGGCTTAGTGGTATAATTAAATATTAGTAAAAGCAACCAATAAAACCAAAGAGTAAACAAGCTTTTAAGGCGTGTTTAGCTCAAACTCTGTTGTGCTTTAAAGGCAGAACGGAGTTTTTTATGCTCATTTTTAAGTGGCAGTGCTTTGTCGCCAGATATCCTTATACTTTCGTTTTTAAAATAGGGGTCTTAAAACGCCCCTCCCACTCCCTTATAAGTAGAGGTGGAAAAAAGCCTCCTGGATGATAATGAACTTCTATTTAGCAAAATATGCCAGCGGCATATTTCGGGCGCCCCTTGACCGGGGAATCAAGCAATGAGGGCGGCTCTGTGAGAACCACAGAGGGATGAGATTTCCATGAGATCGATAAGCTGTCGATCGTTTCCGGTATTGGATAAATTTCGCGATAAATCGTCTGATGCAACGAATCAGACGAAGGCAAAACGATAAAAGCTTGTCCGCGCCGTAATCATGTTTATTCCATAAAGGAAAGCGGATGTAAAGGACGGCGCGGATATAGCTTAAGTGCGGGAAATTCCCGCGCTTAAGCTATATAAACGACAGAAAGAGCTGATTAAATGAGTAATGTTTCTAAGGATAAAAGACGCAGAGAGGAATACGGCTGGCAGCCTATGGCCGGCGACGGATCAGGTATTTCGCTGAACGTTCCCTGCGTCAGATTACCGGATGATCATAAATGCAAGGGCTGCGTATGGTACAGCAGGGATACCGACGTTCTGTACTGTCCGTTTGCCAAATGCATAAGGAAAGACCAGCTATAAAAAGTCAATACCCAAAATGAAAAAATCAAGATAAATTTTTAGGATTTTTCGTAGGGGTTGGCAAATAAGGTCTGTTCTCTTTGAGAATAACAAAAATAATATTACAAAGCTTGCGAGCAACACCTCCGACAGCAGTGAGATGGTGCTTGCCTCTGGCTCTGAGAGATTGATAATATTCAGATAAAACGGGGTCGCAGAAAGCGGCACGCTGTGCGGCAAGCCAGATAGCTCTGCGCAGATAAGGTGAACCACGCTTGGAGATTTTGTTTTTAGTTCCTGAAAACTCTCCCGATTGTTTAACGGTAACGTCAAGTCCTGCAAAGGCAACAAGCTGATTAGGACGTTCAAAGCGGTTGATATCGCCGATCTCACTGACGATGATTGCACCAAGAACATCACCGATACCGGTGATAGTGGTTATGTATTGATTGGTTTCGTGAAGAAGATTTGAAATCTGTTCTTCAAGCTCAGAAAGCTGATTTTCAAGGAAAACAACCTGCTGCATAAGCTGCTTGATCTGAAAAGAAAAAGCGTCTTTTGCAAAGGCGATACCAAAGGTGTTTTTAGCAGCAGCTTTGAGTTCTTCAGCCTTCTCTTTGCCAAATTTACCGTGACTTGCTTTGTTCAAAATGTTGGTAAGCTTTCTTGTGGAAATTGCAAGCATATCTTCAGGTGTTGGGCAGTTCAGAAGCAACTCGGTTGATGAGCTTCCGAATGTATCTGAAAACAGCTTGTCATACTCGGGGAATACTTGGTCAAGCAATGCAATTACACGTCTTTTGCAGTCGCCGCAGGCGTCCACAAGTGCAAGACGATAGCGTGAAAGCTGTCTTAATGCAATGATATTTTCCTCAGAAAGCGAGGTTGCGGAATATTCTCCGAAACGCATAATCTGAGCGATGATATATGAATCCTTAGAGTCGTTCTTGGTCTGACGAATATACATTTTTCTGAAAGCTTCGGACTGAATAGGGTTGATAACCTTGACAGTATATCCAAGCTCAAGGAAAAAAGCATATACGGAAAGCCAGTAGTGACCAGTTGCTTCCATTCCGATGATAACATCGTCAGGAGCAATTTCAAATTTTTCAAAAACAGCAAGGATTTTTCCACAGCCTTGCTTGTCGTTGGAGAAGGGGATGCTGTCAAGCAGAGTTTTGCCGTTTATGTCGATGACGGAAGCCTCGTGCTTGTATTTAGCGATGTCAATTCCGCAATAAAACATTGTGATACACCTCGTAAAATTTTGTTACAGCAAAGGTTATCCTCTGTATTTTACGGAAATACAACCTCGTTAGATATTCAGCACTTAAATGCTATCCAGCTCATTCGCATCTGTCCGTAAAGCAGAGGCGCTACTCTTTCAAAGGAAGCCTTGCTTCAAGGAAGCGAACAGCGCCCTCTGACTGTACAGATTTATTATCTCACATTTCTGTGTGATAAACAAGAGGTTTCATAGGGGTTCTCTTTAAATTACCCTTAAATTTATTATACGAGGAAGCGATAAAAATGCTGATTAAGCGGGGAGATATATTCTATGCGGATCTAAGTCCCATCATAGGTTCAGAGCAGGACGGAATACGTCCCGTTCTGGTTATACAGAACGATACAGGAAATAAATACAGTCCTACCGTTATAACGGTACCCATATCCTCCAAAAAGAAAAACAGCCTTCCGGTCCATGTTCCTCTTTCGGGAACGGAAGTACTGCCGAAGGAATCAATGATCCTGACGGAGCAGATAAGAACGTTAGACCGCAGACGGCTGAAAAAATACTTGGGTTCTCTGGATAATGAGATAATGGATAAGGTCAATGAAGCGCTGAAAATAAGCATGGGGGTTGAAGATAATGAATAAATACGGTCAGGCGGAGTACGCCGCGGAAATTTTAAAACAGATAACGGAAAAAATGCTCTCGGCAGGTATTATTACAGACGAGCAGAAAAAGCGTCTCGATAAGCTTAACACTGAAGATTGCTATAGTCGTTTCTGCACAGTATTGGCGGCTTGAATTTGTCAGGTTTGATGATACCATTTTGAAAAAATTTGTAGTATCCTTATGAGTAAAACGGAGGTGATATAATGCCAACAGTAACGGTAATACAGCCAACATTGACAGAAGAAAAAACAGCAAAAATACGCTGTGCCGCCTATTGCAGAGTAAGTTCTGACAGCGAGGATCAGCTTAATTCCTTTATGGCGCAGACAAGGTACTACAGTCAGCTTTTTGAGGATTCAAAAGCGGAAGAGCTTATCGACATATATGCGGACGAAGGGATCACAGGCACCCGTGAGGACAAGCGCGGCGAGTTTCAGCGGATGATGAAGGACTGCCGCAGAGGTAAGATAGACAGGATCTATACGAAATCTATCAGCAGATTTGCCCGTAATACAAAAGACTGTCTGAAAAATGTAAGAGAACTGAAATCCCTTGGAATAACGATATTTTTTGAAAAAGAAAATATCGATACCGCAAAGATGACCGATGAAATGATGATAACCATTATGGGCGGTCTTGCGCAGGAGGAATCGACTTCGATCTCGCAGAACTTACGTTGGGGAATAAAAAAGCGAATGGAAAACGGCACAATAAAAATGTGTACTCCGCTTTTCGGGTACGACCTTGTAAACGGAGAGTTAGCTTTAAATTCCCAAGAAGCCGAAATAGTCCGGCAGGTATTTGATTGCTATCTGAACGGCAGCGGCACTGCAAAAATAGCTAAAACGCTAAATAGTTTAAACGTCCAAAGGAAAGGCAAACCATGTCATTGGACTGCGGGTACAGTTAAACTAATGCTTACAAATGAAAAATATATCGGAGATCAGCTCTTTCAGAAATATTATACAACGGTTACGCTTCCATTCAGACATATACTGAACAAAGGCGAATGTGAGCAATACTATTATTCCAAAAAACATGAACCGATAATTTCAAGAGAAGATTTTGATAAGGTTCAAGCACTAATAAAACAGAGAAGCAAATATTTTGGAAATACAGAATTTAAGCAATATCCGTTAAGCATGAAAGTATTCTGCGGTAACTGCGGGAAATTGTTTAAGCGTATAAAAATCAGAGGAAAAATATATTGGGTATGCCGTACTCATAATAACAGGGCAAAAGATTGTACGAATAAGGCAATAGTTCAGGAATTGATTTACGATTCATTCATCAGACTATATAACAAGCTGTATTTCAATTACAAAGAGATACTTCTCCCCTTACATACCGCTCTTCAGAATCTTAAGCTCAGAAAGTTCAGCG
>OLZQ01000225.1_pt1 | contig 36420 bp, 37 predicted proteins | sample 1644511 | NCBI WGS metagenome assembly OLZQ01 (sample SAMEA103958132, study PRJEB25191) | human gut metagenome | biome: human-associated habitat [ENVO:00009003]; feature: intestine environment [ENVO:2100002]; material: feces | place: Germany | collected 2013/2015 | reverse complement strand
TGCAGGGACGCTTAACGCTACACGTCCGCATATTAGTACATATATCTCAGGTTAGTGGCGTTTTTTTGAAAGGTCAATGTTAGCGCAGTTGTACTGATACACTCACGAAATTATTAATACTTTGTCGGTACGGAAACGGTTTTAAGCAGTGTTGGCGATATGTTTCATTGTACTGTTTTAATAATTAGTTTATCGGCAGTCTTACAGCCCCGACCGCAAGGTCGGGGCTGTAACTGCATAATCGTATAAAAAATCCTCACGTTTTACCGTGAGGATTTTTATGCTTATGTGATTACTTAACTATCGTAATATCTGAGCCGAACCACTTTGTTGAGATTTCGCCGAGCTTACCGTCAGCCTTCATCTCGCTGAGTGTCTTCTGAACTGCGTCACGCAGTGCCTGATCGTTCTTTCTGAATGCGATAGCGTACTGTTCTTCTTCAAGACCCTCTGCCAGCTTCTTGTAGTCCTTACCGGAGTTCTTGATTTCATAGTCTGCAACTACTTCATCAAGGAATACAACGTCAACAACACCAAGCTCAAGCTGCTGCAATGCTTCTACATTTGTAGCGATGGGGCTGATTGTTATATCGTCCTTGATTGCGCTGTTTTCAAGTATTGTCTGTGCCGAAGAACCGTTCTGAACAGAAATCTTCTTGCCCTTGAGGTCGTCCATCTTTGCAACTGTAGAATCGCCCTTTACAACGAATACCATAGCGTTCTTCATATAAGGCTCTGAAAGATTCATCTTTTCCTGACGTTCTTCGTTTATGCTAAGACCGTTCCATATGCAGTCGCACTTGCCGACATTAAGGTCGGTTGTGAGCGTATCCCAGTTGACAGGCTGTTTTACGAGCTTTACGCCGAGTCTTTTGCAAACTTCCTCTGCTACGTCTATATCGAAGCCTACGATCTCGCCGTTCTCGTCAGTGTAGCCCATAGGCTTGAATGTAGCGTCAAGACCTAATATGAACTGACCTGCATCCTTTACCTTCTGCAGTGAGTTGTCGCCTTCTGCCTTGCTTTCTGTGACAGATGTGCTGTCGCCTGCTGTTGCGCTGCTGTCTGCGGCTGAAGAATTACCGTTTGAGCTGCAGCCTGCAAGACCGAGCGTAAGAGCGGCTGCCATAGCTACGGCAATTGCTTTAAGATTTAATTTTTTCATTTTTATTTCCTTTCTGAGCGTTTTACACGCCTTAAAAATTACTTTAATATAGTAACACACAAATATGAAAAAGTAAATAGGCAAAATGAATAAAACGGCGGAAATTTGCAGGATTTCAGCAAATTTCCGCCGTTTTTTTGTTTTTAAAGCCGATATTATCAATAAAGATATTCATATTGTGAAATGTCGGGGCATTTTGAGGGCTGAAGCTCGTCTTCCTTGAAGCTGTATCTGATATTCTGATTATACATATACCACAGGCAGACCCTCATACCGCTCATTTCAAGGTGAGTGCCGTCCTCAAAGGCATACTTTTCCATCAGCTTGTTATCACTGCCTTTAAGAAGGGCGGTAGGATCAACGAAATGATAGTGACTATAGTAGCAGTTCTCAATCGCATATCGCAGTGCGGAATTATACTCGTCTATCTTTTCGTTCTTGCAGAACTTACTGCGGACGGGAGTTACAGCCATAATAATGAACTCGCTGTTCGGGCTTGCCTGCTTGCACTGGTAGAGAAGCTGCATATAGTTTTCTACAAACTGTTCTTTCGTGGTAAGGTTTACATCGTTAAGACCCATTGAGAAAAGAACGTATTTAGGCTGCTTGTTGTAAAGGTGAACAAGCACATCTGTGCTTAAATTGCCCGATGTTATAAGGAACTGGTGTATGTTCCACGCCGCAATGTTGGGTCGTGCAAGGTTGTTTTCCTGCTTGAAGTATCCTGCGCTTGCGAAGCCGGAGCAAACGCTGTCACCGACAAGTGCGAACTGGTCGAAATATTTGTACATAGCGTCTGTGATAGTGTAATCAGGTTTAGGTTCAGGCTCAGGTACGGGCAGAGGTTCTTCTTCTTTTGTCTGAGAAGTTGTCTTATCTGTATCGGCAGACGTGCTTTCGGTCTGCGAATATGTATTGTCATAGCTTATACCGCCGTCGGATATGTTGACAGCGTAAGCGTTATTGCAGGCTGTGCATATAATAGCCGCCGCAAGCGGCAGACACAGCAATATGAAACGTTTCTTAGGCGAAACGGAACCGTATTTATTATAAAGCATTATATTCCCTTATTCCGTAGGGCGGTACAAATTACCGCAAAAGTATATAGTAAACCGATGAGGTTATGTTTCTTATTTAATTATAATGCTGATTTTACACTTTTGCAAGAATAAATTTACAAAATGTCGAAATGGGTCAAAATTTCATTGAATTGCACAACGATAAGGCAGATTTCACAGAGTTTTTATGTAAAGTGTATTTTTTGAGGATCACGGTACAATATGTTGTGTTTTTTACACAAAATTACATTGAGAAATACAAGAAATTAAGCAAGGGCGGCGGTGATTGTTTTACCCGCTGTAAAGCACAGCTATATTTATGACGCTGAAAGAAAAAGTATGATTATCGGCGGGAATGGCAGGTAATAGATTACGGCGATTATACCTTATCGGGTATAAAGAGTGGAGAGGAATTATAAGCTATACCCTTTAGGGTGTAAAAGCTAAAACAAATGCTTGACATTATACCCTAAAGGGTGTAAAATATATTCAGATTATAACAGCGGAGATGATTTTCGGTGAATAAAATAGCACAGTTTATAAAAACTAAGAGGAAAGAAGCAGGGCTTACACAGGAAGAATTTGCGATGCGTTCCGGGCTTGGTCTGCGGTTTGTCCGTGAGCTTGAGCAGGGCAAGGAAACCGTGCGTATGGATAAAGTCAACACGGCGCTTGCAATGTTTAATATGGAAGCGGTGCCGGGAAGAAAGGAAGGCAGACAGTGATGGTACTCAGAACGGCTTATGTTTATGTCAGAAATATTTTTGCAGGAAGGCTTTGCGAAAGTGACGAGGGATATACTTTTACCTATGACAAGGCTTATCTCGAAAGCGAAAATGCAAGTGCCGTTTCACTTACTTTGCCTCTTAGCGAAGAAGCATACAGTTCGAAAACCTTGTTTTCCTTTTTTGACGGCCTGATTCCTGAGGGGTGGCTTTTAGATGTGGTGAGCCGTAACTGGAAAATCAATAACAGGGACAGATTCGGTTTGTTATTGGTTGCCTGCAAGGATTGTATCGGTAATGTTACAATTATGGAGGAAAAATTATGAAATGTCTGTGCTGTGGAAAAGATATTGACAAAAACGGTGAAAACGGGTGGCATAAAAGCTGTATAAAGCGTTTTTTCGGTGCATCAAAATTACCTGAAATAGAAATTGATGATGAAACGCTGAAAAAACTTGCCGATGAAACGGTAAATAACGGATTGACCGTTCCGGGCGTGCAGAAAAAACTGTCATTGCATCTTATTTCGGAAAATAAGTCGCCAAAACTCACTATTGTGAATTTTCCTACAGGTTATATTCTCAAGCCTCAGGTGCCGCAGTATGAAACATTGCCCGAAGCCGAACATCTTGTAATGTCTATGGCGGATATAACGGGAATTTCAACTGTTCCGCACGCACTTATAGGCAATAACGGTAATTATGCGTATATTACAAAAAGAGCAGACAGGATAATGAACACCGACAGAACAGCAATGCTTGCAATGGAGGATTTCTGCCAGCTTGATTTAAGACTTACGCAGGATAAATATAAAGGCTCGTATGAGCGCTGTGCAAAGGTGATAGAACGATACTCGTCAAGGGTGGGATTTGATATGACCGAGCTTTTTATGCGGCTTGTTTTTTCTTTTGTGACAGGAAACTCGGATATGCACCTTAAAAACTTCTCGCTTATAGAAACTGCCGAAAAAAGCGGTGAATATGTTTTATCCCCTGCGTATGATTTGCTGCCTGTAAATGTTATTCTGCCTGCCGACATTGAGCAGACCGCTCTTACGCTGAACGGGAAGAAGCAAAATATACGCAGGAAGGATTTTTATTCGTTTGCCTATAAATGCGGTATTCCTAAAAATTCTGCAGAGAATATGATAAAAAGGGTAGTATCTTTAAAAGAAAAATATGAAGCTATGTGCCGTGATTCGTTGCTGTCGGATAATCTGAAAGAATGCTTTATACGTCTGATAAACGAAAGATGCGATATACTCAGCTGAAAAATAAACCCGACAGATACGTTTATTGAATCGTACCTGTCGGGTTGATTTTATAGTCCGTTTGCTCCTTTATACGCTTCAATAAATACAAGCGCATCTGTATTTGATGCCGCTATTTTTGAATTATAGGCGGCGATAGCACTATTCTGTGATATATCTTGATTTGTGCTTATCAGTTTATCGTTTTGCGTAGTGATCGCACCTAATTCATCAAGGCAATCCTCTAACGATTCATAAAGCATATACTGAGTATCTCTTATCTGATACAGACAGTTGATTGCTGTGTCGAGCTTTGAAATAATAGCATCCTGTCTTATCTCTTTTTCATATTTGTTATACGCACCGCCTGTTCCCGTGAGTGCAGTACAGCGTCCGCTGTCAAAGTACTCAAGCAGTCGGATGACAGTTATCATATTTCTGTATTTAGGATGGATAATATCCAGTGAATATAATTGATTAAGTGTTTCAGATATGTTGTTAATTTTATCTTGCATATCATTAATTTGTTGCTTCAGTTGTTGCTTTTGAATATTTTCATTATTTACACGGGCGGTATCGTTATTCACAAGATTATTGTATTGTTGTACAGCATTTTTATATTTTGAATTTGCACGCATTGCAGAAATGCTACCGTTTAGTATTGTAAAGGCGAGTATACACAAAGGACCGATTATGCTTATCGCAATTTTTATTTGGACAGAGTTATTCATAAAATCAATAGTATCATAGGAGTTGCTGGTCAGATTGGATAAATAGGATACAAATATAGGAGAATCGATAACTAAATAAATCGGAATTAATATTGCAAGTGTAATCAGTGCTGTTATAAAAAATTTTTTTACACTTACGCTTTTCGGTGGAGTGAATTGATTGTAATATCCAAGTGTATTGATTTTTGACTGTATTTTTGCGATTGCTAACTGCAATGTATACCTTTCGCTCTCCAGTTCTTTTGCGATTGTCAGATGCTCAACAATCACGGACGGTGCGAGTTTATCTGCGGCGTGGTATTCTCCGCCTATACTTTTTTCAGCCTGATATTCAATAGGACAGCCGCAGTTAGGGCAAGCGTTCGCTCTGTCGGAAAATTCTTTGCCGCACTCGGTGCATTTTATCATTGCCATATTTTTAACCCCTTTAATTTTTAATGCTCAGAAAATTTGATATCCGATAGTTTAATTCTAATCTGTTTCAGGTTAAAAGTCAAGACCTTCACACTAAAAGTTTATAATTTAATTATAAAAACGTGAAAGGCGCTGATAAAAATGTACAGCAGAATAAGAAACCTGCGGGAAGATTCCGATCTCAATCAGACAACGGTCGCAAAAATGCTCGGTATGTCGCAGACGGGATATTCAAAATACGAAACGGGCGAAAATGATGTTCCTACGGCAATACTGATAAAGCTTGCGGAATATTATAAAACCAATGTGGATTATATCCTCGGGCTTACCGATAACCCAATCTATTATAAAGAAATATAAAACCCGGCAGATACGTTTATTGAATCGTACCTGTCGGGTTTGTTTCATATTAAAGCACCTTTGATAAAAAGTCCTTAAGTCTTGGATTTTTGGGGTTTGCGAAGAATTCATCGGGAGGACCCTGTTCAACTATCTGTCCGTCAGACATAAACATTACTCTTGACGCAACCTCACGGGCAAATCCCATTTCGTGAGTTACGACAACCATTGTCATACCGTCGTCGGCAAGCTGTTTCATAAGATCGAGAACCTCTCCAACCATTTCGGGATCGAGTGCTGAGGTCGGCTCGTCGAAAAGCATAACATCGGGCTTCATGGCAAGCGCACGGACGATAGCGATTCTCTGCTTCTGACCGCCCGATAACTGCGGAGGATAAGCGTCTGCCTTGTCTGCAAGACCGACACGCTCTAAAAGCCGCATTGCCTCTGCGTCAGCCTCTTCCTTTGTCATAAGGCCGAGCTTAACGGGAGCTAAGGTTATGTTTTTCTTTATCGTCAGATGGGGGAACAGATTGAAGTGCTGGAACACCATACCCATCTTTCTTCTTATAAGGTTTACATTAGCCTTGCGGTCGGTGATATATTCGCCCTCAACGCAGATGCTTCCGCTTGTCGGCTTTTCCATAAGGTTAAGGCAACGCAGGAACGTACTTTTACCCGAGCCGGAAGGGCCTATGATAACTACCTTTTCGCCTTTGTAGATATGCTCGTTTATCCCGTTGAGGACGTGGAGATTACCAAACGATTTGCTGAGATCCTTAACGTCTATCACTCTTGCCAAGCCTCCTCTCAAGCAGTTTCTGGAGTTTTGTCAGAATAAATACCAGTATCAGATAGAATGCCGCCGCAATGAGAAGCGGGGTAATAAGGTCATATGTCTTTGAGCCTACATACTGTGCCGCTTTGGTAATATCCGTTACCGCAATGTAGCCTGCTATCGAGGTTTCCTTTACCAGTACGATAAATTCGTTTCCGAGTGCGGGAAGTATGTTCTTTATAGCCTGCGGAAGCACGATAAGCCACATTGTCTGACCTGCGCCGAGACCCAGCGATCTTCCTGCCTCTGTCTGACCCTTGTCGATAGACTCGATACCTGCACGGACAATCTCCGCAACATACGCACCCGAATTTATACCGAAGCACAAAACTGCGGCAACTATTGCGTTTGCGCCTCTGTAGTTGAACAGAACTGCGTTTATGAGCAACAGCTGTACAAGTACGGGCGTACCTCTTATTACGAATACATACAGGTCGCATATCTTAGCTATCCAGCCGATACCTCTCCTGCCTGCGCATAACTGCTTTACTACTGCCACGAAAGCACCGATAAGAAAACCGAGAATAACCGCAAACAGCGATATGAGCAGTGTGTTTCCGATACCGCTTAAATAGAATTCATAACGGTTTTCTCTTATAAGCGCCTTGTCAATGGCATCCCATATACCAAGAAAGAAGTCCAATTCTTAATTCCTCCGTCTTATGCCTTTCAAAAAATACGGGCGGCATTTCACCGCCCGGTAGTTTTATCAGTCAGCAGAATTATTCAGCCTTGCTGTCAGCGTCGGCACCTGCACCTGTTGTGTGCTTGAGTGTGAACTCGTCAACCTTACCTTCGTCAATCAGCTTCTGAAGAACCTTGTTTACCTTTTCTTCAAGCTCTGTGTTGCCCTTCTTGAAAGCGAAAGCGTACTTGTCTGTGAATACCTCGCCGTCAAGAATTTCAAGGTTGTCATTACCCTTTACCATTTCCTTTGCGGGAAGCTCGTCCATAACGATGCAGTCAACCTTGTCACTCTTTAAGTCTTCTGCCGCCTGAACATACTTTGTATAACGTGAGGGCTCCTTCTTAAGATCGTCTGTTACATATGTATCGGCAACTGTTGACATCTGAACGGCAATCTTTGTGTCACCGCCGAGATCATCGGCGCTCTTTACTCTGTTTGCTCCCTTGAGTACAACGATAACTTGCTTTGACTTAGCGTATTCGATTGAGAAGTCCATAGCCTCCTGACGCTCGGGAGTAACCGAGATGCCCGCTGCTGCAAAGTCAACCTTGCCCTGCTGTACGGCTAAAAGCGCACCGTCAAAGTCCATTGACTGAATCTCAAGCTCCATACCGAGCTCCTTTGCAACTTCGTTTGCAATATCAACGTCGATACCTACAACATTGTTACCGCTCATATATTCATAAGGAGCGAAACCGGGTTCTGTAGCCATAATGAGCTTGCCGCCTGTTGTGTTTGACTGGCAGCCTGCCATAGCAAGACCGCAGGTAGCGGCAACGAGAATGCCTGCAATTATTCTTTTGATCTTCATAAAAATACCTCTTTTATATTTCTTTATTTTTTGTGCGCTTTCTGCGCTATCGTTAATATTATAGTGCATTTCTTTTCAATAAGCAAGAGTTTTTCGTTTTTTTGTGTAAAATACATATAAAAAATGTGCCGCAGTGAGATACTGTGGCACATCGGGTTGTAGAAAAAGTCTGTTTTTTATAAAAATAGAGCAAATTCTATATCCCTAACCCCAAACCCCTTCCCCGTGGTGAAGGGTTGTGTATGCTTTGTTGGCTCTGCATCGTGCAGAGCCTTTGGGCATACACGCCCGGCGTCCTTGCCGGGGCTGAGTGTGGGGCTACCGCCCCTAGACCAAGCAAGGATGCTTGCAGTCAGCCACACAAAGCCACTGTACGATGCAGTGGCACTAATGGCTGACGACCTGTACGGGGGCTCCGCCCCTGCGACCCCATTTTTATCAACGATATAGTTTTTTCGACAGACTGAATGTGCCGCAGTGAGATACTGTGGCACATAATCTTTGCTTTTCCGGCTTACTTTCTTGAGAATAAGCCCTTTTTCTCGTAAGGCTCGCTTGTAATGTCTTTAAGCTCGTAGCCGGTTGGCTGCATAACCTCTCTGATCTTGTCTTCGGAAAGCGCCTCCTCGCTGATTATCACGGTTTCTCCCTTTGAGTGAGAAGAAGTGACCTTCTTTACGGGAAAAGCATTTCTGATAGCGTCATTGACGTGTGATTCGCACATTCCGCACATCATTCCGTCAATTTTAAGTGTTGTCTTTACCATTGTAAATTCCTCCGTTACTTTATTGATATTACTTTATAGCCGCTGTTTTCAACGGCTTTTTTTAGCTGTTTGTCTGGCACTTCGCCTGAAAGCTCAGCCACTGCGATACCGTCTGTATGGCTCGCTGAAGCGCTTGCCACCTGCGGAATAGCCTCAAGCGCAGTTTTTACATGATGCTCGCATTTTTCACACATCATACCCTTTATTTTTATCGTCTTTGTTATTTTCGCCGTGTCAGACGGCTGTATTGCAATATTATTCATCGGCTTTGCTTTTCTGTCGTGCTTTGTGCTGTACAACCTGCAGAAATTGAGCCTTAACGCATTCGATACGACGCAGAAGCTGGAAAGGCTCATCGCCGCCGCACCGAACATAGGGTTAAGCGTAAGCCCGAGCGGAATAAATACGCCTGCGGCAAGCGGAATGCCGATAACGTTATAGATGAACGCCCAGAAAAGATTTTCGTGTATATTACGCAGTGACGAGCGGGAAAGCCTTATTGCCGCAGGAACATCGGTAAGTCTGCTCTTCATCAGCACAACATCGGCGGCATCTATCGCAACGTCTGTTCCTGCGCCTATAGCGATGCCTGTATCTGCGGCGGTAAGCGCAGGTGCGTCGTTTATGCCGTCGCCTATCATAGCGACCTTACCCTGTGCCTTGAGCGAGCGGATGACCGCCTCTTTTCCGTCGGGGAGAACGCCCGCTATCACCTCGTCAATGCCTGCTTTTTTGGCTACTGCCTTTGCGGTGCGCTCGTTATCGCCTGTCAGCATTATTACCCGTATGCCCATATTTCTGAGCTGTTTCACTGCATCAGGGCTGTCGCTCTTTATCGTGTCGGCTACTGCTATCATACCGAGCATACGGTTGTTTTTGCAGAAAAGCAGGGGAGTTTTGCCCTCACCGGAAAGACGGTCCGCTTCAGACTTAATTCTGTCACCGACAGCAATTTTTTCACCGATGAACTTAAGACTTCCGCCGTAAAGCGTATCACTGCCGATGGCAGCTGTAAGTCCGTTTCCGCTGAGTGCCTTGAAATTATCGACTGCTACTGCCGGGATTTTGTGCTCAGTGCCGTAAACGTTTATCGCTTTTGCAAGCGGGTGTTCGCTCTTTGCTTCGAGCGACAGCGCAAGGCTCAAAAGCTCGTTTTCGGTAACATCTTCCGCAGGGATTATATCCGTTACGACCGGCTCTCCTGCTGTTACTGTGCCTGTTTTATCAAGCACGGCTATCTGAGTTTTTCCCGTCTGCTCAAGCGAAACGGCGGTCTTGAAAAGAATGCCGTTCTTTGCGCCTACTCCGTTTCCTACCATTATCGCAACGGGAGTGGCAAGTCCGAGCGCACACGGACAGCTTATTACAAGCACCGATATTCCTCTCGCCAAAGCATAAGCGAAATCCTGTCCGAGTAAGAGCCACACTATCGTAGTGACAACGGCAATTGCAATAACGGTCGGAACAAATATTCCCGATACCTTGTCGGCAATCTTCGCAACGGGCGCTTTTGTCGCCGCCGCATCGCTCACCATTTTTATTATCTGCGACAAGGTGGTATCCTCGCCTACACGGGTGGCTCTGCAGGTGATGAAGCCCGTCTGATTTATGGTAGCCGCCGAAACATTATCTCCGACCGTCTTATCTACCGGTATGCTTTCGCCTGTCAGTGCGGATTCGTTGACCGTGCTTTCACCGTCTGTCACTACTGCGTCAACGGGTATGCTTTCGCCCGGACGTACAACGAATATATCGCCCTTCATCACTTCTTTGGCAGGAACAGTATGCTCCGTGCCGTTTCTTATTACGTTTGCGGTCTTAGGGGCGAGGCTTACAAGACCTTTCAACGCATCGGTGGTTTTGCCTTTGGAACGGGCTTCGAGCAGTTTTCCGACCGTGATGAGCGTCAGTATCATAGCCGCCGATTCAAAATAGAACTCGTCCATATACATCATAACGGCATCTGCATTTTGGTGAAGCTGTGCATCGGTCATCATAAACAGGGCATATACGCTCCATACAAATGACGCTCCCGAGCCGAGTGCCACAAGCGTATCCATATTCGGTGAGCGGTTTATGAAGCCCTTGAAGCCGTTTATAAAGAACTTGCCGTTTATAATCATAATCACAGCGCTTAGCAGCAGCTGTACAAGACCCATAGCGACATGGTTTCCGTCAAACCACGACGGAAGCGGAAATCCCCACATCATATGACCCATTGAGAAGTACATAAGAATTACAAGAAAAACGATTGACGCTATCAGCCTTTTTCTAAGACCGGGCGTTTCGGTATCACGCAGTGAACCGCCATCGGTATCGGTGTTTTCCGTTTTTGCGCCTTTCAGCCTTGCACCGTAGCCTGCCTTTTCAACCGCAGAGATTATTTCCTGCGGTGACGCTGTACCCTCGACACCCATTGAATTTGTAAGCAGGCTCACCGAACACGAGGTTACGCCCTTTACCTTGCCGACCGCTTTTTCCACTCTTGCACTGCAGGCGGCACAGCTCATGCCTGTGACATCGTACTGCTCCATAATAAGACCCTCTTTCTTTTGCTGTATATCTTTATATTATGTCCGTCTGACGTTATTTCATCAGCTTTTGCAGAGTTGTGACAAGCTCGTCTATGACCTCGTCCCTGCCTTCTTTTATATCTCTTGCAACACAGCCTCTTATATGGCTTGCCAGCAGTTCCTTATTGAAGGCATTCATTGCGGCGTTGACGGCGGCGGATTGAATAAGCACATCGTTGCAGTATGCGTCATTCTCAATCATAGCCTCGATGCCACGCACCTGTCCTTCAATGCGTTTAAGGCGGTTAAGAAGCGCCTTTTTGTGCTTTTCGTCCCTTACGGTATGCTTTTCACAACACGGACAGACTTTTTTGACCGCTCTTTTATTTTCGATTTTATTTTCACTCATAGCGTTACCTCTGAATTTTTGCTGTAGCTTTAATATACCCTCACGGGGTATTTATATTATATACTCCCAGGGGGTATTTGTCAAGAAAAAAATGAAAAGGCTGAAAATTTTGTTGTCCGGACGTAAAAATGACCCCCGCTTTTAAACGGAGGTCATTTCTGCTTGATTCAGTTCATTATATCTTCCAGCCTGACAGCCTTATCGACACGGTCATATATCTCTTTTTCTAATTCTGCGCTATATTCAAGGCGGATATTTTTGTACTCCCGTGCGTCCGCTATAGCTTTAAGACAGGCGGGCTCTTTATCGTAAGTTCCTGCTTTCAGACACTCGGAAAAGCTGTTTATCGCTCTTATATATGCCTTGTTTTTCTTGTCATTCGTATCGCAAATAGGCGGTTCAGCCTTTTCGAGATATATCGGTCTTATATGCGTGTGATTCCATATACCGTGCTCGTCAAGCATAAGCACGGGGACACCGAAAAAGCTGACATATGAATCATTGGAAGGTGGATTGCTAAAGTCCGCATCAGCGGCTATAACGCCGATAGCGTTGTCGGTTACGTCTTTTACTACAGTACCGCAAGAAAACTTTATCGGAAGCGCAAAGCATTTTTGCTCGAATCTGTCATTTCTTTATTCATATGTATCGTTTTCTTCTTCCGGGCTCATTTCGCCGCAATAGAGGTAATCAATATTTCCTTTGTTATTAAATTGTATCTCAGACACAGACTCGCCGTAAGAAAAGACTGTTATCGTTTCAGCGGGTTCGTCGGTCGTGTGCGGGTGCCAACGTAAGCGGACTGTTTTGGTGAACTCATCGCAGCTGCTTATAATCTTTTTCTTGTATATAGAACAAGAAGAATTGCCTTTTGAAATATATCTTTGTGCAAATAGTATTGACATTTTATAGCTTAAGAAATAGTTTTGGCAGAGTTTATACTGATCCTCAAAAACATAGAGATAACTGCCGGATGAGTTGTCCTTGATGCGTTCGAGCTTTCGGCTCTCGAAATCTAATCTCTCTCGAATCTGCTTTTGCAGATTTTCATCGCTTGTGCTGTCGCTCAGCTTTTGCAGCTCTTCCAGCTTTTCGGTATAGGAAAGCGTGGTGGAGTTCCACAGCAGTGTCGCTTTATTAGCATCGCTTAGCTGAAAGCCGTTTTTGCTGAGTTCATCTCTTATGTAACAGCTTGGAATAAGTCTTTCGGTAAGTTTCATTGAATTTACCTCTCATCTGAAGTATGTCGGGTCAAAGTGAGCACCCGGTGATTCACAAATAATATCTTTTCTTACAGCTTCCTCCAGCCCTCGCATTAGTTCTTCTTCAGAGAATTCAGATAACTCGTTTTTTATTTCTGTCAGAGAATAAAACTCCCCTCCCTCTCGAAATAATTCAAACAAGGCTATCTCTACTCGGGAAAATTCTTCAAGATAATTCATTGTTTTCGTCCTCCTCAGTGGGTAAATAATTTTCCGGATTTTCAGTAAACTCCATTTTCTTGGATACTATGTATGATTTTGCTTCTTTGAGATTCATCTTGGAGGTAAGAACCCCGAAAACTGCCGGCGCAAATGCATTTAAGCAATTCTGAAGGAATACGACGAGCATTTGCGATGTTTCGTTAGGGAATAATTCAAAATAATGATAGTCAACGATCAGCTGATACTTTATGTCGTAATTGCCGTCCTCAGTCATTCTGAGCTGCGGGCAGAAAATTGCCGATTTTTCTTCATCGTCATCGAAATATGGCGGATGCTGAATGCATATATGGTTTTTTCTTCGTTGATGACATTCAAAAGCCGGAAAAGCGATGGGAAGCGTTCCAGGTTAGTGGTTACGAGCTTTTGACCTATTGTATTATAGTAGGCTCTTGCCAGAATACAATTATTGGAAAATGTAATAGCAGATTCAATAAAGCCTCCGGGGCTGTCTTTGCCTTCTGTGACGAACAGAATTTCTGTATTATTCTCATCGTCTTCTTCCGGCTCTGAATGCATGATCTTTAGTGTATCGAGATAATCAAAAATCAGATCTACGGCTTCTTCTTTGTTCATAGTAGGGCCTCCTTAAAGTCAACTGCGTATTCTCTTGAGGCATATTATAGCACAAAGATAGGTGCGTGTCAAGAGCATTAGACAAAAAATTTTTGGCTTCTTATCTTTTTATAAAATTGGCTCGGTGTGGCGGATTTTAGTGCTTAAATATAGCAGGCAATTAACTCGACAGCTCCTTATTTGTCTATAGTGCACCTCTTTGCAGAGTGATTATGACCGCCATGTGATAATTATAACACGGATGCTTAAAGTTGTCAAGCGAAAGGTTTGTGAAGTTCACCAAAACGGTATTGATTGACATAATTCGAAAAAGAGGTTATAATTAATAAAAATTCGGTTTTGTAATAAGAGAGGAATATTTTTATGACAACATATATGTTTAAATCGTTTCCTGCCAATCGCAGTTGTAATATTAATCTGGCTGAGATAGAAAAGCAGTACCATATTTTCACCACTGCGGTCGATAAGTGCAATGCAGGTATCACGTTCAGAAAAGACGGCAAGAAGTTCAGTGTTTACGCAATTAACGAATCCAGCGTAACGCTTGTGCTTACATCGGAAACGGAGCTTTCCTCGCCTGCAAGAACTATGTCTGCTTTCAGCAGAGAGCTGCTCAGACTGAACACGGAACTCAAAAAAGAGAAAAATACAGAAAAAATTATTGACGATATGGTTTACAACCATTCTCTTTTCAGAACCGAAATGATAGATAAAAATGCGGCTCCTGTCCAGACTATCGAAAACATAAGCTCGACCGAGCTTATAAAGGCCATTGTAGATCTGCTGTTTTCTTCTGATACAGGCTACAGCACAAATCAGAAGAAAGAAACGATCGATGAGCTGAAAAAAATTATGCTTCCGTATATAAAATAAACGGTTGTATCATCGGGCTTGCCGGTACGGCATCGACTTTGCCTTCAAGCCGGCACAATAATAACCCCGACACTGAACGGCAGGGATATGCCGGCTGAAAATTACCTCTTGAAAAATCAGAATCAGTGTAATGTATTCCGTTGTCTTTCCGATGATTTATAATAGAGCCGCTTTGCAAGGTCCTGCTTCAAATAACAAGGCGTTAACCGAATAAATCAAAGGCTGCAGAAATGCAGCTTTTCGGTAAAGTGAGAGTTAGGCTGCCCTAATCTAAAGCACGCATACATATTGGTCAGGTTAATCTGACAGTAGGGCGGGTACATCACAACTCTGTTTATCATACGCAAATTTCACGATAAACCGGGAAGCACTTTCAAAATAGCGATTGTGCGTATTTAACGAAGAATACGATGCGAAATTGTGCAAAACGGAAAATTTTCAGAATCTCTTGAAAAACCGTTGGATTTATGCTACAATCAAACTGCCGGAAACGTTTTCGGTAATTTAATTAAGACAACAGGTGAGCCATTGACTATAAAGGATATTGCCAGACTTGCCGGCTGCGGCGTGAGCACGGTTTCACGGGCGCTTAACGGCAGTAATGAGATAAGCGAACAGACCAAAGAACGCATAAACGAGGTTATCCGTAAGTATAACTATACGCCTAACGGCAATGCACGCCGTATGCGCAGGAGCGCAGAAAAGACCATACTGCTCATCGTTAACGGCAGCAGTAACCTGTTCTTTTCACCGCTCATCGAGCAGATACAGATAGCGGCTTCTTCCGCAGGATTTCAGATTGCAGTGAATCACATTGACGAGCAGGAGGACGAGGTGCAGTTTGCGTCAAGGCTCTGCACGGAGTTAAGACCTGCCGGGGTGATATTTCTCGGCGGCGATATGCGAAACTTCAAAAGGAGCTTTGCACGGATAAAACTGCCCTGTATACTGAGTACGGCAAACGCTGAGGAGCTTGGCTTTGAAAACCTTTCCTCCGTCAGTGTTGACGACTATGACGGCGGCAGGGCGGCGGCAGAACAGCTGTTCGACCGTGGTCACAAAAAAGTCGGGATACTCGGCGGCGACCTCAGCTCCTACGGTCCTTCGGGATTGCGTTACGGCGGTTTTTGCAGTGTATGCTCTGAGCGGGGTGCGGATATTCCCGACAGCGAGCTTTGTGCATATACGTTCAGTTCTGCTTATGAAGCGGCAGTGGCTCTTTATCATAAGTGCAAGGGTATGACGGCGGTATTTGCTATGTCGGATATTATCGCCGTGGGCGCTGTACGGGCATTTCTCGATATGGGAAAGCGTGTGCCGGAGGATATTTCGGTGCTTGGCTTCGACGGAATCGAACTGTCTGAATACAGCAACCCCAGAATAGCAACATTAGCTCAGCCGATCCACCAGATTTCAAGTCTGTCTGTGCGTATGCTGGTGAATATGATCGAAGACGGCGCCGAGGCGAGCCATGTAACGCTCAGGGCGCAGTTCAGATCGGGCGGCTCAATGGGCAGAATATAGATTTTGTTGGAGGTCAACATGAGAAAAAGCGGTATCTTACTGCACATTGCGTCACTGCCGAACAAATACGGCATCGGCACAATGGGCAGGGAAGCCTATAAATTCGTTGACTGGCTCAGAAGCGCCGGTCAGAGTCTGTGGCAGATACTTCCGCTGTCACAGACGAGCTTTGGCGATTCGCCGTACCAGAGCTTTTCCATATATGCCGGAAATCCTTACTTCATCAGCCTTGAGACGCTGGAGGATGAGGGGCTTCTGAAGCATAAGGAATATGCAGATATTAACTGGTGCAAGGATCCGAGATATATCGACTACGCCACGATGTACGAGAACTTCTATAAAGTGATGAGGCTCGCATTCGGGCGCTTTTCTAAGGTTATGAATGGTAACGTTTCCGAAGAATATAAGGCATTCGTTGCCGAAAATCCGTGGCTTGAGAATTACACGCTGTTCATGGCGCTAAAGGACGCACACGGCGGAAAAAGCTGGTGCGAGTGGGAAATGCCGCTTCGCCTGCGTGATGTAACGGCGGTATATTCCGCAAAGAAGAAGTACGCAAAGGATATGGAATTCTACGCATTCCTTCAGTTCGAGTTCTTCCGTCAGTGGTACAAGCTGAAGAAGTATGCAAATGACAACGGGATACAGATTATCGGCGATATTCCGATATACTGCGCCCTTGACAGTGCTGATGTCTGGTGCGAACCGCAGTTGTTTCAGCTTGACCGTGACAGAGTGCCTACCGTCGTTGCGGGATTTCCTCCGGACGCATTCTCTGAGGACGGGCAGTTGTGGGGAAACCCCATCTACGACTGGGACAGAATGAAGCAGGAAAACTATCGTTGGTGGGTCGGCAGAATGAGCTTCGCAAAGAAGCTGTATGATATTGTCCGCATAGATCACTTCATCGGTTTCAACAGCTACTATGCCATACCGTTCGGCAGCAAGACCGCACACGGCGGCGAGTGGCACGATGGTCCGAAATACGATCTGTTCAATGTCATTAAGAGAGAAACAGGAAAGGGCGGTATCATAGCGGAGGATCTGGGAATAATCACTCCGTCTGTAAAGAAACTTCTCAAGCAGGCGGCATATCCCGGAATGAAGGTACTGCAGTTTGCTTTCGACCCTACGGGAAAGAGCGAATATCTTCCGCAGAACTACACATCGCAGAATTGTGTTGTGTATACTTCCACTCACGACAGCGATACGGCACTGGGTTGGTTCAACAACCTTGATCGTACAACAAAGCAGTTTGTGAAGGAATATCTCGGGGTGCGCCATGCGGCTGAACTTCCCGAGGCATTTATCGACATTGCCTGGAAAAGCACCGCAGATATGGCTATGACTACAATGCAGGAACTGTGCGGATTCGGAACCGAGGCACGCATAAACGTTCCTTCCACCATCGGAAATAACTGGCGCTGGAGGACACTGGAGAGCGACTTTACCGCTAAGAGTGCGGCATACCTTGACAGACTGACCGAAATAAGCAACAGAAAACCTCCCGTTAAAAAATCAAGAAAAAAACGATAATTGAAAGGAGCATAATATGAAGATTGAAAATTTCAAGGAGAAGCTCGTTTCCCTCTGTGAGAAGGAATATCACGCACAGCCGAGGGAGCTGACGGCAAATCAACTGCACTGTGCGGTTTCAGAGCTCGTTATGGAGGAGCTTTCTCCCGTGTGGGACAAGAGCCGTACGGCTCACGATAAAGCACGCAAGGCAAGCTATCTCTCTATGGAGTTTCTGGTGGGTCGTGCAATATACAACAACCTGCTGTGTCTTGGGATACTTGACAGCACAGCCGAGGAACTGAAAGCGCTTGGCGTGGATATTTCAGAATTCGAGGAGGTCGAGGACGCCGCTCTCGGTAACGGCGGTCTGGGCAGGCTTGCGGCTTGCTTTCTGGACAGTGCGGCTACACTTGATCTTCCGCTGGACGGCTACGGAATACGCTATAAGTACGGCCTGTTCAAGCAGGGCATCAAGGACGGATTCCAGACCGAAACCGCAGACGATTGGCAGAGATACGGCGACCCGTGGAGCGTTCGTCGTGAGCAGGAAACGGTTGTGATACACTTCGCTGACGGTGATGTGAACGCAGTTCCCTACGACTATCCCGTTATCGGATACGGCACTGAGAATGTAGGCACTCTGCGACTCTGGCAGGCTGAAACCGACGATGAGTTCGATTTTGACCTGTTCAACCGCAGTAAGTTCACCGAAGCCGGCGAAAAGAAGCGTGCCGCCGAGGACATTTCCCGTGTACTTTATCCCAATGACGAAACAGAGGCAGGAAAGATACTCAGACTGAAGCAGGAATACTTCTTCAGTGCCGCCGCAGTTGCCGATCTTATCAGAAAGCATAAGGCGATTTTCGGCACGATGGAGAATTTTGTTGATTACAATTGCATTCAGATGAACGATACTCATCCCGTTATCGCTCTGCCTGAGTTTATCCGAGTGGTAATGCGTGACGAGGGCTGGAAGTTTGACAAGGCTTTCGAAGCGGCAAAGAAGGTGTTCAACTACACCAACCATACCATTATGCAGGAAGCGCTTGAGAAGTGGGACAGCAGACTTATCGAACGAATAGTCCCCGAAGTGTACAGTGTGATGATAATGCTCAACGAGGCATTCGAATCCGAAATGCACCGCAGGAATGTTCCGCAGGATAAGCGTGCGGTTATGCGTCTTATAAAGAACGGCACCGTGCATATGGCAAATATTGCGGTATTCGGTTCTTCCTATGTGAACGGCGTTGCGGCTATACACACAGAGCTGTTAAAGACTACCGTGCTGAAGGACTGGTACGAGCTGTACCCCGAGAGATTCCAGAACAAGACAAACGGCATCACACAGCGCAGATGGCTGGCTTTGTGCAACCGTGAGCTTTCCGCACTCATTACCGAACTGCTCGGCGATGACAGCTGGGTAACCGACCTTGACAAGCTAAGCGACCTTAAGAAGTATGCGGACGATGAGAGTGTGCTTCGTCGCTTTATAGATATAAAGCACAATAAGAAGCAGCAGCTTGCCGACTTTATCAAGAAATCGGAGGGAATTGAAATCGACCCGAAATCCGTTTTTGATATTCAGATTAAGCGTCTGCACGAATACAAGCGTCAGCTTCTGAACGCATTCTCGATACTGTATCTTTACTATGAAATCAAGGACGGAAATCTCAGAGATTTCAATCCCACTACATTCATTTTCGGTGCAAAGTCCGCACCCGGATATTACCGTGCAAAAGGCATTATCAAGTTTATTAACGAGGTAGCAAAGCTCGTAAACTCCGACCCGGATACAAAGGATCTGCTGAGAGTGGTATTTGTGAGCAATTACCGTGTTTCCTATGCGGAGAAGCTGGTGGCTGCGGCTGATATTTCCGAGCAGATCTCCACGGCGGGTACAGAAGCGTCGGGCACAGGAAATATGAAGTTTATGCTCAACGGCGCAGTTACGCTCGGCACACTGGACGGCGCTAACGTTGAGATTGCCGAGGAAGCCGGAGCAGAGAACGAATATATCTTCGGCGCGACTGTAGAGGAACTGGAGAAGGTTATGCCGGACTATGTTCCCCGTGACATTACAGAGAGCAATCCAAAGATCAAGCGTGTGGTATCTGCACTTATTGACGGTACCGTTTCCGACGGCGGAAGCGGCGTGTTCAGAGAGCTTTATTTCGCACTTATGGAGGGCGCAAGCTGGCACGTTCCCGATCATTACTACCTTCTTGGCGACCTTGACAGCTATGTTAAGGCAAAGCTGGCAGTAAACCGTGACTACAGCAACGAGCTTGCGTTTGCAAAGAAGTGCTGGCTGAATATCTGCTCTGCGGGTAAGTTCAGCTCAGACCGCACCATCGCTGAATATGCAAAGGATATATGGCATATCGGCAAGGTATAATTCACCGAGTTTTGTATCGGATTCTCTTTTTGGTTTCGTTTGCAGTGAAACGTGTTATATGGATTGTAACAACGTTTCACCGGAAACGTTGCCATTATCCACAAAAGCGACAGATTGTAATTAGCTAATATGACAAATTTACAATTGTTTTTTAAATTTTTAAAAATAATTGTATAAATTCGCTTGACAGAGCAAAAAAATCTGTTATAATTAAACCAGAATTTCGAACCAAGTAATCAAATTTCGAAACAAAGCCGAATCTGCAGGGTAGCACAGACAGCCTGCATTTGATTTTAGAATTTTTGTTTCGAAACAAGACGAAAGTTTCGAAATGCAATAAAAGTAAGCAAGTGATTATATTCAGGAGGAATTAATTATGAAGTACAGGAAGATCATGACAGCGATAGCTTCTATGACAATGGCAGGCGTAATGCTGGCCGGCTGCGCAAGCAACAGCACAAGCGGCACAAGCAGTACAGACAGCGGCTCTGCGGCAGGCAACAGCACAGCTTCTTCAGGCGGCAGCGAATCCACCGCCGGCAGCGAGAAGGTTAGCCTCACGGTATGGGGTCCGCAGGAGGATCAGGAACTGATCAAGAAGATGTGTGACGAATTTGCTGCTGCAAATCCCGAAAAGACCTACACCTTCACCTACGGCGTTGTCAGCGAGGCAGACGCTCAGAAGGAAGTTAACAAGGACATCTCGGCGGCGGCTGACGTATTCGCTTTCGCTTCGGACCAGACCGCTATACTGGTGAACGCAGGCGCACTCTACAGAGTAACAAAGAATAAGGATCAGATCGTTGCGGAAAATTCTGAAGCTTCTATTTCAGCGGCTTCGATAAACGGCGAGCTTTACGGCTATCCTTATGTATCCGATACCTACTTTATGTACTACGACAAGTCCAAGCTGACAGAGGATGATGTAAAGTCTATCGAAGGCATTATGTCGAAGAATATCGACGGCGTTACAACAAACTTCGCTTTCAATACAGATGACGGCTGGTATCAGGCAGGCTTCTTCTTCGGCGCAGGCTGCAAGCTGTTCGGTGATGACGGAACCGATCCCACAAAGTGCGATTTCAATAACGAGCGTGGCTATATGGTAGGCGAATATCTCATCGACCTGGTAGCAAACCCCAAGTTCGGCTCCAACTTCGATGACTCGCTTGTAAAGGCAGGCTTTGCAGAGGGTACTTTGGCAGCTGCAGTTTCCGGTGTATGGAACGCAGGCGAAATCCAGAAATCTCTCGGCGATAACTACGCAGCTACAAAGCTCCCCGAGTTCAAACTCTCAAACGGCGAAACCGTTCAGATGGGCAGTATGGCTAACTTCAAGATCATGGGCGTAAACGCTGAAACCAAGAACCCGCTTGACGCAATGGCTCTTGCTGAGTGGCTCACTAATAAGGACAACCAGAAGACCAGATTCGAGGTTCGTTCATACGCTCCCACAAACGTTGAGCTTGCAAGCGACTCAGCTACTATGAACTCCAACATCGCTGTAGGCGCTCTTGCACAGCAGGCTAAGTACTCAACCGTTCAGACTTCTATCGGTCAGGTCCAGAACTACTGGACACCCGCTGAGGCTTTCGGTCAGGAAATTATCGCAGGTACCTGCACAAAGAGCAATCTCCAGGATAAGCTGAACGCTTATGTTGAGGCAGTTCTCGCAACACTCAGCTGACAAAAAAGCATTTAAGGTAATTCACCAATAAGTATATATGTTTCTCCAGGTTCCATTTCTTCGTGGGCGGCGTGACAGCCGCCCACAGAATCGGAACGTGCTTTATGCAGTTTCAATGCTTCCTGAATACTTGACACAGAACAATATCGGTTGCATAATTTTATCCGGTTATTATATGTGTTGATCAGATCCTCCGGGAAGGCTGCATTGAAACTGCACAAAGCTTCAATACTACTCAAGGAGGTAACTGCAATGACAAGTCTTGATTTTTACGCTCTTCCGTGGTACAAGAAAATACTTGTTAAAATAGCAGAATTTTTTGCAGCCATCGGAAAAGGCGTCGCTAATTTCGTGATCGGGGCGCCCGGCGCCGTATGGCGTTTTATAAAAATGATCGGCAGGGGTCTTGGCTGGCTCGGAAGCACATTTGTTCACGGTGACGCTCTCACCAAGCTCTCATATATTATAATGGGTGCAGGAAACCTGTTCCGAGGTCAGATAATCAAGGGGCTGATATTCATTGCCGCAGAGGTAGCGTATATCGGCTTTATGATTGACTCGGGACTCGGCTTTATAGCAGGGCTCAGAAATCTCGGTACGGTGCAGAGAGGCTGGTACTTCGATGAAACGCTCGGCATTGATGTAATGCGTGAAAACGGCGACAACTCAATGCTTATTCTCCTTTACGGAATATTTGCACTGTTCGTAACTCTGGCATTCATATTCATGTGGGTACATAACATAAAGTCGGCGTACAGCGCACAGCAGATTAAAAAATCCGGCAAGAAGCTGCCGGGCTTAGTGGACGATTTGAAGTCGCTTCTGGACGGACAGTTCCACAAGACGCTTCTTTTCATTCCCGTATCCGGCATCGTGGTATTCACGATAGTTCCGCTGGTATATATGATCTCGCTGGCGTTCACCAACTATGATAAGGATCATCAGGTGCCTGCAAATCTGTTCACCTGGATAGAATTTGATAACTTCAAAACTATTCTCGGAAGCAATTCCACTATCGGCAACACTTTCTGGCCGGTACTCGGCTGGACACTGGTATGGGCATTTCTCGCAACGTTCCTTAACTACTTCTTTGGAATAATTCTAGCGATGCTCATCAACAAGAAGGGCGTCAAGTTCAAGTCATTCTACAGAACGCTTTTTGTACTCGCCATTGCAGTACCGCAGTTCGTTTCACTGCTGGTAATGAAGAATGTTTTTGCTGAAGCGGGTCCTGTGAACGTACTTCTTCAGGATCTTGGATGGATCTCGGCTCCGCTGCCGTTCTTCACCGATCCGATGTGGGCGAGAATGACGATCATAGCCGTAAACCTGTGGATAGGTATTCCGTATACGATGCTTATCGTTTCGGGTATTCTTATGAATATCCCCGACGATCTGTATGAAGCGGCAAGGATAGACGGTGCTTCTCCGTTTGTAACGTTTAGAAAGATAACTATGCCGTATGTGCTGTTCGTTACTACACCGTACCTTATTACACAGCTTGTCGGCAACATAAACAACTTCAACGTTATCTACTTCCTTACCGGCGGTACTCCGGCAACACTGGATTACTACCAGGCAGGAAAGACCGATCTGCTCGTTACCTGGCTGTATAAGCTGACGGTCAACTCGAGGGATTACAGCTACGCCGCAACGATAGGTATTCTGGTATTCATTATCTGCTCGCTGCTTTCGCTTATAACCTTCCGCAGATCCGCATCCTATAAGAATGAGGAGGCGTTCCAGTAATGAGAGAGATAAGAAAACAATCCTACTCCTATCACAGAAAACAGCGCACGATTAATATCGTTATACAGATCGTGCTGCTGATACTGGGTCTGATGTGGATACTTCCGCTTTTGTGGATAATCCTGACGTCATTTCGTGCAGAGCCCGGTTCATATACAAGCTACTTCTGGCCCAAGAGCTTCACTCTTGATAACTACTCGAAGCTGATCTTGGTGGATCAGCAGTTCAAGTTCACAAAATGGTTTATCAACACGTTTATCGTGGCGGTGGTATCCTGCATAGGCTCAACGTTCATAGTGCTTGCGGTGTCCTACGCTCTCAGCCGACTGAGATTTAAGATGCGTAAGCCGATGATGAACATTGCACTGATTCTCGGAATGTTCCCGGGATTCATGTCTATGGTCGCTATCTATTATATCCTTAAGGGTCTCGGCCTTACTGAGAATCCGCTTGTTTGTCTGACGCTGGTTTACATCTGCGGTTCCGGACTTACCTACTACATCGCAAAGGGATTCTTCGATACTATCCCGAAATCCCTTGACGAATCTGCGTACCTTGACGGTGCAACCAGATCACAGGTGTTCTTCCGCATCACTATCCCGCTTTCAAAGCCTATCATCGTATACACGGTGCTCACTACATTCATGGCTCCCTGGGTCGACTACATATTCCCGAGTATGATCTGCGGTGCAAACTACGACAGCTATACTGTTGCGCTTGGTATGTTCAAGATGCTTGAGCGTGAGTTCATCGGTACCTACTATACGCAGTTCGCTGCGGCGGCAGTGCTGGTATCCATTCCTATCGGTGCGCTGTTCATAGTTATGCAGAAGTACTATGTCAGCGGTGTTACCGGCGGTGCGGTAAAGGGCTAATATCTATTATAAAGCAAAATCACTTTTCCGGGGGGGATCTTATGGCAGTCAAGAACGTAACTATCCAGGATATTGCCGACAGGCTCGGTATGGCAAAGAGTACAGTTTCGAAGGCCATCTCAGGTGCTACCGACATCAGCGAAAAGACCCGTGAGCGTGTGCTTGCCTGTGCCGGCGAGATGGGGTATCAGGTAAAGGCAAAACACGTTTCATATACTAAGTCGATAGTTGTCTTTATCTACGGAAGCATCCACTATGACAAGGTGGATCAGTTCGGCTATGAGATCATTCTCGGATTACAGGCCGCCGCTGCGGAACACGGTATCGGAGTAAACATCACTGCTATAAGCAATGCCGAACTAAAAAGCGGTAACTACTATTCTATCGTGTCGGGGGAAAACTGCGAGGGAGCGGTTTTCCTGGGCTTCAAGCCGCACCATGTGTTCATCGAGCATATACGCAGTCTGAATATTCCGCTTGTGATACTTGATAACAATGTTGATTATCAGCTGGCGGCTCGTGTCGGATGTGACAGTGCAGAGGGAATTCGGCAGATGGTGCAGTATCTCTGGATGAGAGGTCATGACAGGATTGGATTTTTAGGCGGCGAGGAGGACAGTATCGTCACGCAGGAACGCTATCAGGCGTATTCCGACGCACTGAAAGAGCTTGGGCTTGAGGAGAATAAAGATGCTGTCAGATACGGACATTTCTCTGCAAAGGGTACACGAAAGAGGATTCTTCCGATTGCTCAGACAGGAGTCACCGCAGTGGTTTGTATCAGCGACCTGTTAGCTTGCTCTGCAGTGCAGGAGCTTGAAAAAGCGGGCTATGTCGTACCTACGGATATAAGCGTGACAGGCTATGATAACCTCCCCGTGTCAGAATATTCGCAACCCCGTATTACAACGATGTATCAGAACCGAATACATATCGGAAAGATCGCATTCGTAATGCTTCAGCAGATGAACAGCGGTATCTCGATAGAAGCGGTCAGCCTTCGTCCCGAACTCATTGAGAGAGAATCCGTGAAATTGATAGCCAAGAGAATTTTGCCCGAGGAAGACAAATGAAAAATACAAGATTTTTACTTTCAGCCGCAGCCGCTGTTACGGCGGCGGCTATTCTTTTATCCGGGTGCAGTACCCCGGAGGAAACTATGTCGGAAAGCTCGCAGCCGCAGGCTCCGTCATACCGTTACGAACACGAGCTGAATGTGATAGACGATAACTACCGCAATTACTACCAGGTGTTCGTTTATTCGTTCTGCGACAGCAACGGTGACGGCATAGGCGACCTTGCCGGAGTCACATCCCGACTGGACTATATACAGGATATGGGCTTCAACGGTATATGGCTTTCGCCTATAATGCCGTCTGATTCATACCACAAGTACAGCGTAAAGGATTATTATGCCGTTGATGAGCAGTACGGCACGATGCAGGATTTTGAGGAGCTTGCCGCAGAGTGCAAAAAGCGTGGAATAAAGCTGTTGATAGACCTTGTGATGAATCACAGCTCCAACGAGCACGAGTGGTTCAAACACGCTTCAAAGAGCCTGCGCAGCGATCCGTGCGGTGCGGCTAAAGACAAGCCCTGCCTTAACGATAACATCTGCCCTGTGCATGATAAATACATCGACTATTATTATTTTACGGACGAGAAGCCTGTCGGAACGAACTCCTGGTACAGAATAGGCTCAAACCGATGGTATCAGGCGGTTTTCTCAGAGCAGATGCCGGAGCTGAATCTTGATAATTCTGCGGTGCGCAGTGAGTTTGAGAAGATAGCTGACTTCTGGCTGGAAAAGGGTGCAGGCGGATTCCGTCTGGATGCTGTCAAGGAGTATTTCAGCGGCAACCCCGAAAAGAATATCGAGGTGCTGAATCAATTTATGAAGCACTGCAAGACGGTTGACCCGAAATGCTACGTTGTCGGAGAGGTGTGGGAGAGCTTCACAAACTATACTAAATACTACAGCTCCGGGATTGACAGCGTATTCGGCTTCACTATGGCACAGGAAAGCGGAAAAATCGCCAAGACAATCAATGGTAAGGGTGCTGATAACTCGGTTAAATCCTTTGCACAGGCAATGGTGACTGTCGAGCAGAAGCTGGCTTCCTACAGCGATACCGCAATCGACGCACCGTTCATAGGAAATCACGATACCAACCGTGGCGCAGGCATACTCGGATATAACGAAACGAAAATAAAGGCGGCGGCAGGATTACTGCTCACAATGTCCGGTTCGCCTTTCGTGTATTACGGTGACGAGATAGGCCTTTCCGGAAGCGGACGTGACGAGAATAAGCGTGCCCCGATGATATGGGACAGCGAGGGTACGGGACTTACATACGGACCGCCTGATATGGAGCGGCAGGAAAACCGTTTTGCCGATGTGCAGACACAGCTTGCAGACGAAAATTCCATACTGAATTACTACAAGCGTGCGCTCAGAATACGCAACGAAAACCCCTGCATTGCAAGAGGTACGACCGAAGTGCTGACAGTGCCGGGACAGGATATTGCGGCGGTGCGCCGCACATTTGACGGCGACAGTATTGTGATTGTTTATAACTACTCCGATGAAAGCAAAGAGATTACTGAACTTGACGGACTTTCCGAAATGCAGATACGGGGATATCTGACTGTGGATTCTGCCGAGGAGGTCCTGCTGGACGGCGGACTTACAATGCCTGCGTACAGCATTGCATTTCTTACCGGCAAATAACTACGGAGGTAATTATGGATATAATGCCTGATTTTGACCTTATCGACAGGGAATATGCATATGACGGAGAGCTTGGCGCACTTTATTCTGAGGCTCAGACTACGTTCAGAGTATGGAGCCCGACGGCACAGAGAGCCGTGCTGAAGCTGTATCTCAGCGCAAAGGCAAATCTGCTGCATTCCGTTACTGAAATGAGCAGGGACAAAGGCGTATGGGAGGTTACCGTACCCGGCGACCTGCACGGAATGTACTATACCTATGAATTCACCTTTGATGGCTCAACCCGTGAAACGATAGATATTTACGCACGCTCGGCAGGTGCAAACGGCATCAGGGGAATGGTGGTCGATCTAATGCGTACAGATCCTGCCGGCTGGGACAGTGACCGTCCTGTTACACTTGAAAGCTACACGGACGCAGTGATATATGAGCTTCATGTCCGTGATTTCTCCTCCGATAAAAGTGCAAATTTCCGCCTTCGAGGAAAGTTCGGTGCATTCTGCGAGAACAGGGTGACAAACGGCTTCAGTGACACTGTCGGACTTGACTACATTGCTTCACTTGGTGTTACGCATATTCATCTGCTTCCGGTGTTTGATTTCCAGACGATAGACGAGAACGACCCCGAGGCAGGCTTCAACTGGGGATACGATCCGCTCAACTACAACATTCCCGAGGGAAGCTACACTACCGATCCAAACAACGGCACCGACAGGGTAAGACAGTTCAAGGAGCTTATCCACGCAGTACATCAAAAGGGAATGGGTGTGATAATGGACGTGGTTTACAACCACACCTACAGCACGGAAGATTCTCCGTTTGCAAAGACCTTCCCCGGATACTACTACCGTCACAACAAGGACGGAAGTCTTTCGAACGGTTCTGCGTGCGGAAACGAATTTGCGAGCGAACGTGCTATGGCGAGCCGCTTCATCGTGGATAGCCTTTGCTATCTGGCAAAGGAATACAAGCTGGACGGATTCCGTTTCGACCTTATGGGTCTGCTTGATATTCAAACTCTGAATACTGCGACCGAGAAGCTACGCAGGATAAATCCTTCCATAATACTTTACGGCGAAGGCTGGACAGGGGGAAAAAGCCCGCTGCCCGAGAGACTTCGTGCAATGAAAAAGAACGCAGTAAAGCTGCCGCAGTACGCTATGTTTTCAGACGATTTCCGTGACGGAGTGAAAGGCTCCGTATTTGAGGACGAGGAATGCGGTTATGTAAACGGGAACGCATCGGAGCTGTCGGAGATGATGAAGTCGGTAATATCCGGCGGAATCTACCGTATGGATGTGCAGAGAAAACGTTCTGAATGCTGGACGGATACTCCTCAGCAGGCCGTGAACTATGTTGAGGCACACGATAATCTTACTCTCTTTGACAAGCTGAGAATTTCTATGCCGGAGGCTTCGGTGCAGGAGCGTGTATCGGTAGATAAGCTGGCGGCTGCTCTTGTGTTTCTTTCGGAGGGAATTCCTTTCATGCAGGCAGGGCAGGAGATACTGCGCAGTAAACCGTCGCCTGATGGAGGATTTGTTCACGATAGCTACAATTCTCCCGACAGCGTGAACAGCATTAAGTGGAACGATGTTACCATTCACCGCAATGTTATGGAATACTACCGTGGGCTTATCGCAATACGGAAGCGTTTTCCGGAATTCAGACTGCGTACTGCGCACGATATTCGCAGTCGTTTGAAATATGAAGATCTCGGCGGCGGTGCATTGGCGGTGCATTACGGCGATAGGCTGATACTGGTGATAAATCCGGGAGAAACGGTGCTGAAATACGATCCGGGTCGCTCTGCGGAAATTTACGCAGACAGCAAAAAGGCGGACGCTCAGCCGCTTTATCGGACTAAAGGCGCATTTGCCGTGAAGCCGCATAGTATTGTGCTGGCAGGACTGAATTAAGGCGACTTCGCACAAAGACATTTATTGATTTTTTAACATTAAGAAAAAGACAGAATATAAAACACACAAAACCCCGTCACAGAAACGCTCTGTGACGGGGTTTATTATATGCCTGAATAGCTGAAACGCCTTATTTCAAGCGGTTTTCGGGCATAAAAAATCCACCGTAATTCTATCAAAATTACGGTGGACTTATGAAAATAGTGACCTACTTTGATACAAAATGCACACCCCTTACGACCTTTCGTTAAAAGGTGCCGAGTACCGTTAAAAAGTGCACACCCCAACAAATGATGTGGTTTTTAATTCCTTCTCAAGCACGTCCGCATACTGCTGTATAGCATTTCCTAGTTTCCCCGACAAAGCCTGCAGCTCGGCACTTTCCAAATATTTTTGCGGATTTTTTCTAACCTCTAAGGCGGTTTCAAGTGCGGTGATGTTGTGGAATAAACAGTTTTGCAATGCCCACTCTCCGGCAGCCGTTTTGGAAATGATTTTTCCGGTACGAAGTGTGTAAATGCATCTGGCAATATCCAAAAGCCAACCAAAAGAATAGATACTTCGTCCGGTACTGCTTGCATATTTTCGAATCGTATCGTAATGAAATTGTATATTTGTTTTTATGTCCTCAAAAGAAGGCGGAGTCAATTGTCCCCGTATGTCTTTTCCATGTAAGAGACGGCTGTAGTCAAGCAGTTCTTTCATGCAACACGCATCAAAATGATAGCTGTCAGTAATTCTTTGTCCACTTGTTCCCCAATAGACAACTCTATCCGGAACCTTGCGAATAAATGCGTTCAGTGTCAACATGCCACCCTCAAAGCAACGGTAAAACGGATTATCGGACTCGGCGGCAGTAATACTCTGCCGGAGGCAAACAAGTTCATTAGCCTGTTGTTCGGAAATAGACTTTTGGGTTAGAACGAGAATATCTATGTCGCTCCAGCCGTATTGAAAATCATCTAACACATAAGAACCATAAATGTAAACAGAAGGATCGTTAAGCGAAAGAACATCGGCAATTTGGGTAGTCATATTTTTTATCGCAGCATTTAATTTCACTTTATTCCCTCCTACACATTTATTGAGAAAAATGGACACCAATCATGATACCTATTGTATCACAATTGGTGTCCAGTTATGGCGGAGAGGAAGGGATTCGAACCCTTGTGGGGTTGCCCCCAAACGGTTTTCAAGACCGCCTCGTTATGACCACTTCGATACCTCTCCGTATCGTGCTATGATATTATAGCACGGATTTTTAGTTTTGTCAACACTTTTTTCGGATTTTTTTAAAATTCCTGAATTTTTGTCCGTTATATCGCTTTCAGACCGAACGGCATCAGTCAGAGCTTAATGTTACCGCCGAACATTTTAACAAAATCGGGTGCTTTTGCTTTGAAGCATTTTCCGTCAAGATAGGAAAGACAGCCGGCATCGGTAGTGAATTTAAACTGCAGCTCATAACTGCACAACGCCTGATATTTGAAGCCGTACTTTTTGTTCAGCTTGTTGTTCCCGTATTTTCCGTCACCGAGCAGAGCGTGACCGATATACGCAAGGTGCGCTCTTATCTGATGCGTCCTGCCTGTGAGCAGGTCGACCTTTAACAGCGAGTTTTCGCCGTTGTACGCTATGACCTTGTACTTTGTCTTTATCGTGAGATTGCTTTTTGTCTTTTTGTCGCTGATTTTTACCGTGTTGGTGTCGCTGTTCTTTTCAAGATATGCGGTAAGCGTTGCGCTGTCGGGAGTTACCTTACCGCAGGCAATGCACAGATACAGCTTTGTAAGCTCTCTGTCCCTTATCTTCTGATTGAGTATTCTGAGCGATTCGGCATTTTTCGCCGCAATTACTATACCGCAGGTGTTGCGGTCTATGCGGTTGCACAGTGCCGGAGCAAACGAAAGTTCGTTTTCCGGATGATATTCGCCCTTGCGATAAAGATAGCTCTTGATGCGGTTTATAAGCGTGTCGCTGTCGCCGCTTTCGTCCTCGTGGACTACCATTCCGACGGGCTTATCCACAAGCAGAATATTTTCGTCCTCGTATACAATGTCTATCTTATCGCTTACCGAAGTGAAATCATCAGGATCTGTCTTTGCTTTCGGTATCAGCATTTCATCGGGGATAAACAGCTTTATTACGTCGTTTTCCGCAATATGCGTGTCGGGCTTGCATTTTTTGCCGTTGAGCTTTATGCAGTTCTTGCGGGCAAGCTTGCAAATCTGCCCCTGACCAAGCGGAAACGATTTAGATAAAAAGCGGTCAATACGCTGACCGCTGTCATTTTTTGTTACCTTTATTTCTTTCATCGGTGGCTCACTTCTGTATTCTTGAAAAGCCGTACTGCGAGAAATGCTCTATCGCCTTGTTGAAGTAATCACCCGAGCTTTGACAAGCTGTTGCAACATCGGTGAGCTTTGCTTTTGCTATTTTCCACTTTTCCTGCATTACCTCGTTATCATCGGCTTCAAGCCAGAGCTGGTTTTCCCAGATACCGTATTTAAGATTGATTATATATGCTTTTTTCATACTTCTCCTTTTTATTCCTGCCGAATTCTTCATTTCAGAAAAGCAGTTGAATACGGGAGGGGCGAGCCCACTCACCTATAATTTTGACAGTTCGCCGTGATTACAGCTTTCCGCCCTTTGTTCCGCCGAGCTTGCCGCCTGTAAATCCGTCAAGAATGTTGGTGTCAAAGCTGAATGTCAGCGCCTTGTTTTCACGTTCACGCTTTAATGCGAGTGAAATCATCTCGTCTAAAAGCTCGGAATACTTCACGCCGACAGGCTCCCACAGATAGAACGCAAGGCTGCCCGGTATCGTGTTGATTTCATTCAGATAAACGTTGCCGTTGTCCATATCTATCATAAAGTCAATTCTTGACGTACCCGATGCACCAAGACTCCTGAACGCCTTTACCGCAAGGGTGCGTATCTGCTCTCTTGTTTCATCGGATATATCGGCAGGAATCTTTCTTTTGAGCGTTGCCATACCGCTTGACTTGCCACCCTTATCGCCTGCGATATACTTATCCTTGTAGCTTAATATCTCGTCGGTGTTTACAGGCTCTTCGCATTCCGATGCGTGAGCGGTAGCATAGTCGCCGCATACCGAGCAGTTGATTTCCTTGAGGTTTGTTATAGCAGGCTCGACAAGCAGCTTTGAGGCATAGGTAAATGCGTTGTCAAGCGCTTCGTCAAGCTGTTCGTCATTGTGCGCTATCATAATTCCTACGCTTGAGCCGAGATTTATCGGCTTTACTATAAGCGGATATGCTATCTTCGCCTTAATATCCGCCTTTACAGCGTCTGCGTCCTTTGCGTAGTCGCTTATATGGATTACCGTTCCGTCAAGGACGGGTATGCCGTTATCCTTGAATACGGTTTTCATAACATACTTATCCATACCTACAGCAGAGGATATTACATCACAGCCGACATAAGGAACGCCGATTGTCTGTAAATATCCCTGGAATACGCCGTCCTCAACGTTTGTACCGTGTACTATAGGGAACGCAACGTCTATCGTTGCATATACGTTGTTGCCGAATCTCTTTCCGGGATAAAGCACAAGCTGTACCTTTCCGCCGTCATTTACAAGTATCACCCTGTGGCTTTCCTTGAGAAGCGACTTCAGATTCCGGTACGATGCGATGTTTCCTATTTTTTCTCCGACATACATTTCGTTGTTTTTTGTAATGTATACGGGTATCACCTCGTACTTATCCTTGTTTATGGAATTGCAAGCCTGAAGTGCGGATATGATAGATACCTCATGCTCAACGCTTTTTCCTCCGAAAAATACACCTACTCTGATTTTCATGGTCTTATCCTTTCTTTATGTCAATTAAGTATTATCTGTGCTTGTTTGTGAGCTTTCCGTCCTGTAGCTGAGATCTCTCAGGTCAATATTCACTCGGACATAATCGCCGTATGAAAGTATAACGTTCTTTGCTTTTTCGGGAACTATGTAGCAGACATAGCCGTCCGAGCCGATCCCTGCGGAGAGAGTCACTGAAGTGCTGAAGCTCTTTCCTTCGTTAAAGCCCCACGCTCTGTCGCAGCCTATATCGCCGTCATAGACGCAATTAAGGTCATTGGAAAGCCACTGCTTTTCATCGGTTGTGTTCTTGACTTTCAGGTGGAACGCAACATACATATAGCCCTTATCCGCTCCGCCGTACATAATATCCGTTCTGAAAACCTCATCGCAGATAAAGCTGTATTCGGCAGTCTGAGCGGTTTCGTTGAAGTTTACACGCTGTACCTCCTGAGTTGTTGAGGATTCTTCAGCGACGCTTTCTTCTATGTAACCGTAGTCGGCGTTGTCAAAATTGTCAGCGATCATTGAGAAAATTCCGCCGAATATGGAAATAATGATACCTATTACCGTAGGCGCAAAGATCATTATTATAATTACAGTCGTAATCGTCTTTGCTATCTTCTGTGCGGAGGCATTCTGAGAGTTGCTTACATTGCTCTGTGAAGGCTGTTGTGAGGCATTATACTCATTCTGACGCATCTCTTGTCTGCGTCTGTATTCTTCTTCTTTCCTTTTCTTTTCCTCACGGTATTCCTTTACACTTGCATTGTTGTCAAACGGTGCGCCGCAATGTGTACAGCAGTTTTCGTGTTCTACATCCAGCTTTGCTCCGCAGTAATCGCAAAATACGTCCATAATATCTCCCTTGTTTTAAACTTTTGCTTTAAACACAATATCAATAATTATCCGGCAGATCGTTTTCAAGAAGAACTATCTTCTTTTCTCCGCCTGTCTTTATATTTTCAACCTTTGCAAGAGCCTCGTTCAGATTCTTTGCAACGTATGTCTTTTCTTCGGGGTATCCCTTTGCTTTAAGTCCGTCAACTATCGGCACTGCCTGACGTTCACCTACTGCGATAACAAAGTCGCAAATTTCAGCCGCCTGTTCTCCGAAACGCTTGTTAAGCTCGTATTCCTTTTCGCCAAGCTCCACCATTCCAGGAGAAACAAGTATCTTAAAGCCGTCGAATACGGCGAGCGTATCAAGAGCCGCCTTTGCGCCTGTAGGATTTGAATTGAAAGCGTCGTCTATTATCGTCTTGTTTGTACCCTTGATTATCTGCAATCTGTGCGGAACGCATTCAAGACGCTTGACAGGCATAACAAGGTCTGCAAACGGAACGCCGAGCGTATTCGCAACGGCTATCGCACCGACTATATTCTGTACGTTGTGGCTGCCGATGAGCTTTGTCGCAAACTGCTTTTCTTCATTACCGTTGTGAACCGTGAACTGTGTGCCGTTCTCACTGACGGAAATATTGTCCGCATAATAATCCGTGCCGCCGCCGAGCGAATAGGTCACCTTGTTCTTATTGCACTCGTGCTTTGCTATATATTCGTTATCGTAATTGAGGAATATAATGCCGTCATTATCGGGAAGACTGTCGGCAAGCTCAAATTTTGTCTTTATTATATTGTCGATTGACTTGAATGTTTCGAGATGCTGAGGGCCTATCGACGTGATGATTCCGTGCTTCGGCTTAACTATATCGCAGATTTCCTTGATTTCACCGACATTCTTAGCGCCCATTTCACACAGGAATATTTCGTGCGTTGCGTTAAGCTGTCCACGCACCACCTTTACAACACCCATAGTCGTGTTGTAGCTTTCGGGGGTCATAAGCACGTTGTACTTTGCGCCGAGCAGCTTTTCAAGATAGAACTTTGTACTTGTTTTGCCGTAGCTTCCTGTAAGTCCTACTACGGTAAGGTCGGGAAGACCGTTTATTATACGCTTTGCGTCATTGATATAATGACGGTTTATCATAAGTTCGACCGGCTTATTTATAAGGTTTGCAATCATCGCCATAACAAGCGTTAAAATCTGTACACACATTGTTATTGCGAGCGAAGCGTAACCCATTCCGAGCGTCAGGAATACAAGCAGAATCAAAAGTACATAAAGGATAACCGATGTCACCGTCATTCTCATTACTCTCGGAGTGAACACCAGCTTTTTCTTTGCCTTTTTCGGCGCAGAGAAAACAATGTTAAGGAACAGAAAAGCCGCCGCTATAAAGCAGGTGGACGCATTCGTTTCGCCGCATATAATAAATGTAAGTATCGCACCTATCGTAAACACATGGCGCATTATAACATCTTTTATATTCTTTCCTATCCACTTGAACTGCTCATCGGCGTGATATGAGTTCAGCTGGAACATATGCATATAGTGTATAAAATTAAGTCCGCACGATGCGCCGAGCGCCATGCCGAGTACGGCAACGGCGATTAAACGTAAAATATCCAAAATAAATTCTCCGTTCTGTTTTATTTAATGTCAAGGAATGATGCCAATACTCTTGAGAATGTGTACCAGCCCTCAAGAAAAGCATAGTGTCCCGCACCTTCAATAGTAACAAGTCCGCTGTCTTTTATAAGCTCACTCATTTTAACCCCGTCAGACAGGGGAGTAGCATCGTCCTTATCGCCCCATATAAGCAGGGTAGACTGCTTTATTTCGGGCAGAAGATAAGTCAGATCCTCGTTTACTACCTTTACAAGCGTTGCCCTCATTACAGGCGATGCCGCAAGATAATCTGCACTGCCTCGCTTGTTCCTCATATTTTCAACGGCATCGGGAAACAGCTTTTTCATAGGTGCGGTACTCATTACCGCTTTGCCGATTTTATATGTCCGTGTCCTGATTTTTGAGGATACGCTCTGTTTCGGCTTTATTCCCGCACTGTCCGTAAGAATTATCTTTTCGGGTGTCAGCACTGGTTTTTCACGGGTAACAGCCTTTATTATAACTCTGCCGCCGAAGCTGTGTCCGAGTACAACAGTCGGTACGATGCCGAGCTTTTTGCAGAATGTGCCGATGAAGTCAACATAATCGTCAACGCACCACGGCTTTTTCGGCTCGTCGCTTTCGCCAAAGCCCGCCATATCGGGCGCAACCACTCTCATATGAGGCGACAGCATATCGACAATATTTTTGAACAGCGTAATATTACTGCCCCAGCCGTGAAGAAGGAGAATTATCCCTCTGCCGTTATCTTCGCCCTCGTCAATATAGTTTATTCTTAAATCGTTTATATCAATAAACAAGGTCGTTCTTACCTTTCGGTTTGATTAAAATTAAACATCGGACGGAATTTTCACACACTCCGCCATTGTTTATTATATTATTTTTACGCTGTGATGTCAAGAAAAATAACTGTAAAGTGTTTCTGCGCCTCTGACGGGATTTGTAATCGCAATACGATAAAAAATCCGCCGTCTGCCATCAGGTAAACAGCGGAAGGGATATATTCAGTTTGTAGAAAAAGTCTGTTTTTTCAAAAAGTGCTTGTTCTCAATCCCTATCCCCAAACCCCTTTCCCCGGGAAAGGGGC
>OLZQ01000211.1_pt1 | contig 37544 bp, 37 predicted proteins | sample 1644511 | NCBI WGS metagenome assembly OLZQ01 (sample SAMEA103958132, study PRJEB25191) | human gut metagenome | biome: human-associated habitat [ENVO:00009003]; feature: intestine environment [ENVO:2100002]; material: feces | place: Germany | collected 2013/2015 | reverse complement strand
TCCTGAAATCTATGGTGATATCAGAATCCTGCGTCAGCTTGCGCCCGGTGTCGATATACTGGCTGCCCGAGGACTGCAAGAAGCTCACGGGAGTGAAGTCATCCGGCAGACCTTCGATATGCCGCGCGGCACGCGAAAAAAGTTCTCTTCTTCGCCCCATCAAGTGCCGTCACCGACCTTCTGCGCCGCCAAAATTTTGTCTTTGAAGCTCAGCTCCCAGGTTTCGCCGTTTTTAAAATCCGGCGCAGTGCCGATATATCCGGTGCCCGCGGGCAGAGTGACGGTGATTGTCCCGCTCTCGGCAAAGGTTAAGCGCATCCAGCACTCGAACTTCGCGTCTTCGGGATACTGAACCGTCAGCGTCCGAAGCCCCGTCATGCGGTATTCCGCATTGTCGTTGAGCGTCGCAGACACCTGCGCAGTGCTGTAGGTATACTGCGATGGCGGAGCCTGCGGAGTGAAGCCGAGGGAATTTATTATGACTGCCTTTAAATCGGTCGTCCCGCCGAACAAGGCTTTTAAATCCCGCATACTCTCCACTGCGGCGGCGAGTTCGGGCAGAATGCCGCACTCCTCTTCAAGCTCGCCGTCAATACCCATAACAGACGGCTCAAAACCGAGGGTGAACACGGCGGACTTGGTTATTCTTGTCACCTCGAGGTCATTGCGCTTATGCGCCTCGACCTGAACGGTCAGCTCGCCCGTTGAAGTCAGCGCCTCGGGCAGAGGGCAATATATAACGCCGCCGGTTATATAGGCGGGAGTGCTGTTTGCGCCGCTGATAATATTCGACACGATGCGGCGGCTCAATCCGTAGACATCGAAGCTCAGAAGATAATACGAAGCGTCTGTTTTCAGCTCGTCGTTGAGCGTGATGCAAAGCCGCGCCGCGTTATGCTCTCCGCAAAAACAGAACGGCTCTTCAATCTGAGCCGTTCCGTCCGAAAGTATTGTTATTTTTATATCTCTCATCTGTTTTCCTCCCCGGAATAGTTGTCCTTGAGATAGTTCGCCGTTTCCAGAACGTCCCTGCGCTCTTTATAGAGCACGTTGAGCAGAGTTTTAATTTTATATGCCTCGTCGCTCGTCTCGGGATTCGGCAGAGCCGAAAGACGTTTTCTGTGCCTTGCTATAATCCCGTCGAGCACCTGCGCCTGCTCAAAATACTCGTCGGCAAGCTGTGAAAGAGTTCTGTTGAAAGTCATTTGTCTTCTCCTTTCAAAAGATAGTCGGCCGTTGTGCCGAAAAATCCGGCAAGCTGCGCGAGCTGATGCAAAGTCGGCTCTTTTTCGCCGTTTTCTACCATTCTTAATGTTCTTATCTGCATTCCGAGCGCATCGCAGAGCAGCTGTTCGCCTATGTTCTCGCTGCACCGAAGCTTTTTTATACGCCCGCCCAGAGTGTTCGGCTCATATCGCTTTGCCGCGCTCACGGCGAGCGCGCGCCTGACGGCTATCGGCAGAAATTCGACGGATTCTATATCGTGCTGATATTTTACAGTGAAGCTCAGCGCGTCATATATCTTTCTCTGCGCCTTGTCGAGGCACCGCGACACGCTCGACGGGCACACGCCCAATTTCTGAGCTATCGTGGATATCGTCGAGCCGTCGAACCAATATGCCTCCGTGACCTGCCTCTCGCGCGGCGTAAGCCTTGTTTTTATCACCTCGTCGGCGAGCACGGACAGGTCAACATCCCTGCGCCGCCACGCATAGTCGTCCGGCGATTCGCAGCCCGGGCAGTGCGAGCCGCAGCAGACGCACATCGCCGCCCGCCGCTCTTCAGGAGTCGGAAACGAGAAATCCATCGCCGCCTCGACACTTCTTTTTGACATTTGCTCATCTCCTCGCTTTCTCGAACATTTGTTCGTATCTATGCTTATAATTATAGTAACACATCAAATATTTGTCAACGGGTAAATATTTAATTTGACCCCGAAAATTTGCACTAAATGATGCACAGTCACATTCAGAAAGCGGGAAGAAAAAGTTCTGTCCGATAAAAAGGTCAGCAAATTTATATTTTAAGCGCGATGTATATATAGGTCATACCCAGCGCATTGAGAAGATTTTTGCTCCCGTTGACATCGCTCGCCGTGCTGATGCTGAAGCCGCCGGAGGAGATGCTGAGTCCCGGCATACCGCCCGCCTGAGTCGCGGCGGCAACATAGCAGTTTGTTGACGAGCCCGAAAAATCAGCTATAGCGGCGGGCATACTCCTGCAAAAAACAAATACGGCGGTGGGCTTGAAGCCGACTTTTACAGAACGGCTTTTTGCACCCGTGCCCGTATATTAGCCGATTTTTACAGGCGCGTTCCACAGAGCCTTGTCCTCGGCGGTGACATGCTTGACGGTATCGCGGATATGCGAGCCGCAGAGCAGAGTCTTGTCGAGGAAGCAGTGGAAGTTGAGCCCGGTCGTGTCTGCGGGGCAGAAATCCGCCTGCATGAGTATATATGCGTCGAGGACAAAGGCGTCGGTGTCCCTGTCCGCCTTGATACCCGAACAGCCTGATTCGACAACGTTCAAATCTGTGTCGAATGTCAGGCAGTCGATTATAGTCGTCAGCACATCGTGGCAGGTCGCGCCGCCCTTGCTATACGGGACATGGATAGCAAGCTTAACTTTTATATTCGCGAGGCGGCAATATTCATTCTTGACCAACACACCCTCGTCGTTCGCGGTGAAGCTGTCCACTATTTCCATCTTCCCTATGCCCACGGCAACGGTGACGCGCTTTAGGGGTATCTCTTTTTTGACGGCGGGATATTCGGTTATGAATCTTATCCCGCTCAGCCTCGTCTGCTCGGACAGCCAGTTGGCTATCTGCGAGGGAAGAACACTGATTGTACTCATAAAAACCTCCTTTATCGGGTCGCCGGGAAAACCCCGGCGACCCTTTGAGTTATTCCGTTATCTCGACGACCGTCCGCACGACCGCCCAGACATAGAGCACCTCTTCGCCGAGCTTTATCTTCTCCGCGCGGTCGATCTGGTATTTTATATCTCCGTCGATTATCAGCGCGTCCTCGTTGAGCGTCAGATCGTGCTCGGGCGGGCCGATATAGAGATAATAGCCCTGCGAATTGTAGCCTATCTCGGTGTTTACGCCGTAGAGATACATCTTGTTTTTGTATCTCAGCGGCTGAATAAAGCCCTTGAACGGCGCGGTCTGAGTGGAGTCGGTGTTCTCGATGACGAGCGTTCTGCCCCACTTTTCAAATTCCGCTGAGAGATTCATATCTCCACCCCGCAGCAGAAGAAACCGTCGTCGCTCAAAAGAGGCGTGAGCTCGGCGAGAGCAGCGTCGCGCACGGACGCCGCGAATTTAAGCGAGCTGTCCGCGCCCTTTTTAACGGTGATGTCGCCGGCCTTAAAGCTCTCGACGCCGTCCGAATTGCCCGCGCGGCGCACGCACAGGGCGTAATAGGCGAGTCCCGCGGCGGCCTGAGCGATTCGGACATCGTCCCTGTCCGCATCGGCCTTCAATCGCGAATTCACGCGTTCGAGCGAGCTCAGGGCTATCCCGAGGCAGACTTTTTCTTCGTCCTCGCCGATGTCCGTAAGCTGTTTTAACAGGGAGAGTACGCTCCACTGAGTTATCATGCTCTCACCCCCGCCGTCAGACGGTAAGGGTGCGCGCGGCGGAGTCGAATATCCTTGCGAAGCCCGCAGTCGAGCTGATGACCGCGCGTTCGAGCTGGCGGTCGATGAGCTTGTCATACTCGGTGGAGACAGGGCCTGTCGTGACCATCTCGAGGGCGCAGCTGCGGTCGATACCGATTATCTTGCCTGCGGGCACACATGAGCCCTTTATAAGATCTGCGCCGAGGGGAGTTATAACTTCGCCCGTCGCGTGGAAATTGAGACCTGCCGCAGCGTCCCTGAACTCACTGATGCCGAGCATCTGCGCGACCTGCGCGGGAGCGGCGATAATCGTGTTGAGCTCATAGGGGTCGAAGAGGTTCCAGAAGTTGACAAGGTCGGTATAGGTGAGCTTGCCTGAGGATGCGACGGCAGTGTTGGAGGCGGCGTTATCATTGCCGTCGCCGTTTATGAGCACATCGACCGCGTCGCTGAGCTGAGTGCGCGCGATATATGCGCCGATCTGGCGCAGGGTGACTGTGAACAGATCAAGGCGCTGGAAGCGGACGGCTTCATAGGAAGCGACAAGCGAACGGCCGCGCTTTTTCAGATGAACAAGGTTCGCCTTGCTCTTGACGTTGGTTTCGGGGATAAACGCGCCCTCGGCGACGACTTTGAGTTCCTTTTCATCGTCGCTCGGCTCGCAGGCTATCGAGCGGTAGTCGAGCGAATCTATGACCGTAGTCGACGCGACTATGCGCGGGAGGACATTTGCCTCCTGCATACCCTGCCTGACGGCGCGGGAAACATACTCGGGGAAGAGCACGGCGGAATCGGAGGTCTTGAAGAACTTGTCGACAACGTCGCTGCCCGCTCCGCTGACCTTTATATCAAAGCGCTTGAGCTGGCGCTGATACGCGTCAAGTCCCTCGAGCGCGGTACCGCTGTAGTTCTCCGAGGGGTCGATTTTTTCGAGTGCGCCGGTGAAATCACCGGAAGCATAGAGACCTTTTTCAAGTCTGATATTATCAAAAGCAGTCATATTATTCTCCTTTCAGAATCAGAGCATGAAGCTCACTGTTTTGGCGGTTGTGTTGACGCTGAGCACGAGATATGTGTTGCCCTTTGTGCTCGCCTTGACTCCATCCGCGCCGTCCGATGCGAGAGCCGCATAGCCGACCGCCGGGGCGTCCGTACCCGTATAGGGCATGGTGACAACACCCGAGAGCTGAACGCCCGCATATCCGCCGTTTACATTCACGCTGACGCCGCAGAATTTTGCGTCCGCGCCTGCCGCCGAAACGGTATCGTTTGCGCTGATCGCGACGGGCACGCCCGCCTTGAGTCCGCTTGCCGCCTTGAGCGTGAGAACATTCTCACAAAAACCTTTAGTTGAAACTGACATAATTATCCTCCTTTAAATTCTGAACTCGCTGTTGCCCGAGTGCGTTTCGGGCTTGGCTGACGAGAGCTGGCTGTTGAGTCTTCCGCCGCCCGAGAAAGCTTTTTTGAGCTCTCTGAGCTGTTCGAGCCCGAGGGTTTCGCATATCGCCGAGAGGCTCTCGCCGCGCATATCCGGCAGAGCCGCCGCACCCATGCGTATCACATCGCATATAAGCTCCTCGCGGTACTCTTTGCCCTCGCGGGCGAGCTGTTCAAGCTCGTCGATATAGCCGTAAAGTCCCGCCGCCTCCGCCTTTGTGAGGGTCACTCCCTCATTGGCGCAGGAGAGGCGTTTGACTGTTTTCACCGTCTGCTCGTCCGCGCGGTAAGACTTAGTAACGCCTGCCGCGGGCTGAGCCGGCACGGCAACAAACGACCACTCATAGGCGTCCGTCGGGTCGCAGAGTATCCTGTGGCAGAGCTTGCCTCCGTACTCCCTGCCCTTTATGTGGGCGCACGGATCGGTTCGCCCGTCCTTGCCGCAGATTGAGCAGACGCTTCTGCCGACCGAGCAGCCGACACTCGTCTCTTTCTTTATCCCCGCGTCTATCTCTTCAATAAGTGCGGCGTTCTTTTCGCTGCGCGGCATATATGCCCGCGCGCAGAGCTTCGTGTATTTTTCGCCCGCCGAGGTCACTTTGCTCTCGTCCGTCTCGACGCGGCAGGAAAATATCCTCGCCGTCTGATCCCTGCCGCTCATGCTGTGGTCGAATATCCCCGTCTTGCCTACAAAAAGTTCGGCGAGCTTTTCGAGCGCGGGAATATCGAAGCGCTCGAAGTCGCGGTCGATCTCATTGTCGCAAAGCACGATACCGAAAGTATAGACCTCGTCGGCGCTCAACGGCTTTACGGTATAATTGTTGATAAGCTCCAGCTCCTGCGGAGTCGGAGCGCCTGAAAGAACGCTGTTCTGCGTAGTTATCACTCCCCGTTTTCAATCTCTTTCCTGATTTTTTCCGCCTGCGCCGCATAGAGCTCGGCGCGTGCAAGCTCAACATTGTCCTGAAGAGTCACATCGTCCCACTCAGCCGTCACCTGCGAGGGCGTTCCCTCGAAGAGCAGATATGTGCGGCATATGCGCTCGATGACGGGTGTCAGAATGCGGCGGTATGCGTCGATCTCGCTGGTGAGCACGTCAGCCTGCTGGGTCGACATGCGTTCCGTCGACGACCATGACAGGCCGAGCATGAACGGCGGAAGTCCCGTTTTAGCGACTATCTGTTCGAGCATCTGGCGCACGGGCACCTCGCTGTCGAGAATCTGATTGTCCGCGCCGATGACCTTTATCTGAACATCGCCGACGGCGACAAAATCTTTTACCGCGCCGCCCGTCTGCATCGCCTCACTCCATTCCTTTGCCACCTGCATGGCGCGCTCTTTGGCGTATGCGCGGTCGAGCGAGTCGTTCTGCGGCTTATATGTGACCGCAAAGCGGATGTTCCCCATGCGCTCCCAATTGAGTCCGATAGTCTTGTAGATTTTCATGAGTATCCCGCTGACAAACGGCAAGCCTTTGAGCATCGAACAGCCGCAGACTTCGCCGGGCAAGGGATTCATCACGGACAGAAGCACCAGCTCCGGCCGCCTGACCGGCGACGGTATACCGACACATGAGGCGGAAAAGATATCAACTCCGACTCCGTCCGAGGCGCGGCGAAGCTCGATATTTTCAAGCGGAGAGTTGAACAGCGCCGCGATATGCCCGTCCGAGTCCGTCACCATCTCGCCCACCGCCGTGCCGCAGGTAAGAAGCTGCTCGAAATAAGTGGAGATAAAGCTTTCGAGCCCAAACTGATTGCCGCCGACGGGGACATTGCGAACGAAATTGTCGAGCTTATGCTGCAGGCGCTCGTCGGCGCATCTGACCTCAAAGCCGCCCGTCAGGCGGACGGTCTTGAATATTGCGGCGTCGATTATCGGCACGGCTTCGCGCAGGGTGTAATAGAGCCGCGTCTGATTTCCGCCGAGCGGAGTGTAGCTGTCGAGCAGTCCGAGCCCCGACGCGGGACGCGCCGAAGTCTGCACCGCCGCAGGCTCGGGAGCGGTTTTCTTTCTTTTGAACGGATTTATTGTTATTCCTCCTTTTTATGACAGCCGACCGCCCGGCCATCATCTGCTCATGGCGAGCGCGAAAAAGCCGTCCTCCTCGTGCGCGAGCACTGTGGAGACGAAATAGCGCACATCGTCCATGGCGTGGTCGTATTCCTTTCTCGGAGCATCGCGTGCGGCAGTGTTATCCCATCTGTAGAGGGAAAATTCCCGAAGGCAGTCCGTGCATGACTGCGAGAAAAGGATGCGCCGCTCCTTGAGGGCATCCGAAACGCGGCGGATGCCGTCTATAACATCGTTCTTTGCGGGCACGGCGTGGAACCTGCCGTGGCGGCGGATACATTCGAGAAAGCTCGCGGCGGAGGGGTCGGCTATGACCGCCTCTATGTTGAGGTCGCCCGCAAGCTGTTCGAGCGAGGCGTAGTGCTCCTCGTCGGTGCGCTGCTCACCCTCCCTGCGGCTGTCGAAATAGTATTCGCTCAGCCTGTACCACCGCCCGCCGTACTCGCCCCAAAGTCCGAACGACGACGGGTTGACCGTACCGTAATCGCAGGAGATGAAGTAGCGCGACGGTATGCCTGCAGGTTCCGCGACATGGACCGAGCGCGAAAAGAACGGATAGACAAGTCCCTGCGCCGCGACCCATTTGCCCAGAACGAAGCGGTCATAGAACGCGCCGCTGTAAAGGCTTTCGTATCTGCGCTTTATCGCGGGCGTAAGCGACGGGTTGTCGTCCATAGTGAAATGGAGATACAGGCAGTTTTTCTCCGCGCTCTTTTTTATCCATTCCTCGTAGAACCAGTGCAGAGGCGTATCGGGGTTGCAGTTGAACCACAGCTTCGAGCCGTCGAGCGAGCACCGCGCCAATGCCTGTTCAACAAACGACCGCGGCATCAGGGCGACCTCGTCGAGCAGAACGCCGCCGAGTGTCATGCCCTGAATGAGCGCCGCAGAGCCCTCATCCTTGCCCCCGAAGAGGTAAAAGCGGTTGCGCCTGCCGGAGTATTCTATCTCCACCAGATGCTGAGACAGCTTTTCGCGGCAGTCGAAGCCGAGCCGGCGCAGGACGGGCAGAATCGGCGTGATTATGTTTCTTCTAAGCGAAGTCACCGTCTTGCCGCACAGCGCGAAAGATGTATCGTCAAACGCTGAAAACGCCCACGCGACAAATGAGACGGACATACACAGGGTCTTGCCGGAGCGCACCGCGCCGTCGCAGATTATCGCGTCAAAATTTCTGTCCGGGCTCGATGGGCACCACCAAGAGAGCACCCGAAGCTGCTTTTCCGAGAAGCTCTCAAAAGTGTTGTTTTTGCGTTTACTCACCCGCATCATCCCCGCGCAGAGCACGCGCACTGCGGTCAAGCGCGCAGAGGAAATCCGAATTTTCTCCCGCCGAAGCGGCATTGCTCAGTTCGCAGAGTCGGTCGAGCGCCTTGAGCCGGTCGAAAAATTTGACCTCAAGTCCTCCGCCTTTCGGGCGTTTGATATCCGATACCATCGTCAGGTCCAGCTTTTCTATTTCCGACCCGTCCGTCAGCTCGTCCGACAAAATGAGCCTTACCGCGTCCGCAACGCTCCCGAAAGCGAGTCTGCGGTAGCCCTCCGTGACCTCCGCAAGCTTCGCGTCGCGCTCGTTTTCGAGCTTCGCTATTCGCCTTTTGATCTCCGGGTCGGCGAGCAGCTTCATCGCCGTTCGCTCCGGGTGGACGGAATAGCCAGCCCGCGCAGCCGACGCGCGCGGTTCGCGGGACGCGACAAAGAAGCGGCAGAAATTCTCCTCTTTGGGCGAAAGCGGTTCTTTCTTTTTCATACTCTCATCTCCTCATCTATATTCACGGGCTCTTCGGCGGCGGTCTCCGAAGCGCCCGTCACCCATAGCGAAAACGCCCCGATTTTTTGCATATCGGGGTGCAAAAAACGGCGGAGCGTCAACAAAGTTCATATTTTATTAATATTTATAGAAACAAAAAGTCTGTTTTCGCCTGTTTTCAGGCATTTTTCAGCTGATTTTCCCCGTTTTCGGTGATTGCCGCCGATTACGCAAGATTTTTGCTCTTTTGCTTGACTTTTGAGGTCGTGGGGTATAAACTAATGTAGGAGTGCGAAAAGTGCTTCCGTCGGGCTTTCCCGACGCAAAAATTTTTGAAAAGTGGTGAAATTTTTTGGGCAGCGACAAACCTAAGCCGCGAAGTTGGCAAACTAAAAATAAAGCTGTGGGGTCACGCCCGAAAAAGTTCGACCGATAAAAAAATCGGCTCTTTTTGCGTGCGCCTCACGGAGAAAGAGGTGCAATATGAGCCGTGATATCCTGGAAAATATCAGCGCACTGTTGGCGGAGGGCAAACTTGCCGATCTGCGTGAACAGCTGTGCGACATGAACGTCGTTGATATAGCGCAGGCGATGGAATCGCTCCCGGAAGACGAGCTTCTGCGGATATTCCGCATCCTCCCCAAAGACATATCGGCGGACGTTTTTTCTTATCTTGAGCCTGATTCTCAGGCGCAGCTGCTGAATCTCATAACAGATACAGAGCTTGAGAACCTGCTTGACGACATGTTCCTTGACGACACCGTCGACTTCCTCGAAGAAGTCCCGGCAAACGTCGTGCGCCGCGTGCTCGCAAAGGCAGACAGCGAGACGAGGTGCCTGATAAACAGATTTTTGAAATATCCCGAAAACAGCGCAGGTTCGATAATGACCATTGAGATGGTCGAGCTGCATGACTTTTTCACAGTCGGTCAGGCAATCGAACACATCCGCTCGACCGCCGTCGACAAAGAGACGGTCTACACTTGCTTCTGCATCGACGACAAGCGCCATCTTATCGGCACGGTCGCCCTGCACACGCTGCTGATGGCAAAAGACAACGAGCTTATCCGCGACATAATGGACACCGACTCCCAGCTCATCTGCGTCAACACGCTCGACGACCAGGAGAAGGTTGCGGACATAGCGAGAAAATACGACCTGCTCTCCGTCCCCGTTGTTGACAACGAGGCGAGGCTCGTCGGCATAATCACGATAGACGACATCGTCGACGTCATCGAGGACGAGAACACCGAGGACTTCGAGAAGATGGCAATGCTTCATCCCTCGGACGACAACTACCTCAAGACGGGCGTTTTCAAGCTCGCAAAGAACAGAATCCTTTGGCTTCTGGTGCTCATGGTCTCGGCGACTTTTACAGGCAAGATAATCGAAAACTACGAGAATATGCTCGCAGCAGTCGCTGGACTCACCGCCTGCATACCTATGCTCATGGACACGGGCGGAAACGCCGGCAATCAGGTTTCGACGCTGATAATCCGCGGTCTTGCACTCGGCGAGATCCGCCCGAAGGACTATCTGAAGATAGTGTTCAAAGAGATAAGAGTCGCGCTCATCTGCGGACTGACCCTCGCGGCAGTCAACATCGGCAGAATGATGCTCTTCTCCTCCGGCGGAATGCCCGTTTATCTTGTCGTTTCGGCTGCAATGGTCTGCGCTGTTATAGTGGCGAAGATAATCGGATGCACCCTGCCGATAATCGCAAAGATGATAAAGCTCGACCCCGCGCTCATGGCAGGACCGATGATAACAACAATAGTCGATATGGTCACCCTGCTCATCTACTTCGCACTCGCAAAAGCGTTCCTCGCGATATAAAAAATTATCCTCCGTACATTTTGGTGTACGGAGGATTTTTATGTTTTGTATGGCGCGGATTGTATGTCATTTAAAATTCGAGGCAATAGCCACTCAGTCTACGCTTCGCGTATCCGGCTCCCATACAGGGGAGCCTATGTCAAAAATTCGCCGAAGATAACAATATAAAAAATGCCCCGCACTTTCGTGCGGGGCACTGAACTTAGCTGATTACTTGCTGAGCTCTGCGAAATACTTGATGGTTCTGACCATCTGGCTGGTGTATGAGTTCTCGTTGTCGTACCACGAAACAACCTGAACCTCATACAGATCGTCAGCAATCTTAGCAACCATGGTCTGAGTTGCATCGAAGAGAGAGCCGAATCTCATGCCAATAACATCGGAGGAAACGATCGGATCCTCATTGTAGCCGAAGGAAGCGGAAGCAGCAGCCTTCATAGCAGCGTTGATGCCTTCCTTAGTTACGTCTGCACCCTTAACAACAGCTGTAAGGATTGTTGTAGAACCTGTAGGAACAGGAACTCTCTGTGCAGAACCGATGAGCTTACCGTTCAGCTCAGGGATAACAAGGCCGATAGCCTTAGCAGCACCTGTTGAGTTAGGAACGATGTTAGCAGCACCTGCTCTTGCTCTTCTGAGGTCGCCCTTTCTGTGAGGACCGTCGAGGATCATCTGGTCGCCTGTGTAAGCGTGGATTGTGCTCATGATACCGCTCTGGATAGGAGCATAATCGTTAAGAGCCTTAGCCATAGGAGCGAGGCAGTTTGTTGTGCAAGATGCAGCAGAGATGATCTTGTCATCAGCTGTAAGAGTCTTTTCGTTTACGCTGTAAACGATTGTGGGCAGATCGTTACCTGCGGGAGCAGAAATAACAACCTTCTTAGCACCAGCATTGATGTGAGCCTGTGCCTTGTCCTTTGAGCAGTAGAAACCTGTGCATTCGAGAACTACGTCAACACCGAGCTCGCCCCAAGGACAATCATTAGCGTCCTTTACAGCATAGATCTTAAGTGTCTTGCCGTCAACTGTGATTGTGTTAGCTTCGTCATCAGCAGTAACTGTGTGAAGGTGCTCACCTATCTTACCACAGTAACCGCCCTGTGCTGTATCATACTTTAAAAGCTGAGCGAGCATTGAGGGCTTTGTAAGGTCGTTGATTGCAACTACCTCATAACCTTCTGCGCCGAACATCTGTCTGAAAGCAAGACGTCCGATACGGCCGAAACCGTTAATAGCAACTTTAACTGACATTGGAATATTCCTCCTAAAAATTTTGTGAATTTTTTGCAGGCGCAAAGCGTCCGCTAAATTTCTACTTCTCTATTATACAAAATTTTTCTCTCATTATCAAGTGGTTTGACAATTTTTTATCAAAAAAAGAAAGTGAATTATTTCCGACTTTTAAAATAGTAATTTGTGCAATATACACAAAAGGGTTGAATTGTGTAAGATTTTCTGTTATTATAGATATATAAATTGTAATCGGAGAAATCAAATGAAACTGTATCTTACCGACCTTGACGGGACGCTTCTTGACCATAAGGCGCAAATCGGACGAATGACAGAGGCGCTGATGAACAGGCTTATTGACGATGATATAAAGATAAGCTACGCCACCGCACGTTCAGTGCATTCAGCCGAGCCGAAAGTAAGCTGTATCAATTTCAGGCTGCCCGTGATAACTCATAACGGCGCTTTTATAATCGACCCTGTCACAAAGGAGCGTATCGTAACGCATTTTTTCAGCGAAGAATCAAAATCGTTCATAAAGTCATTTTTCTATGAACATAAAGAATCTGTGCTTGTGTACTCGGTCATAGACAATTACGAAAGAGTAAGCTATCTTAAAAACCGACTCAACAAGGGTACGGAGCGTTATTTAAAGGACAGAGCCGGAGACAGAAGAATGCACCGAGCAAAAAGCTATGACGAGCTGTTCGAAGGCGATATTTATTATATAACGCTTATCGAGCCTGTAATGAAGCCCGATGAGCTTGACCGATATTTTTACAAAACGAACGGCTTTTCAAGAAACTATCAGCCCGATACATACGATACCGACGAATACTGGTATGAAATCTACCGTGAGGACGTTTCAAAGGCAAATGCGGCACTGAAGCTGAAGGAGCTTGTCGGTGCTGATGAGCTTATAGTTTTCGGCGACAACACAAACGATATATCAATGTTTACGGTAGCCGACAGATGCTATGCCGTATCCAATGCAACAGATAAGCTCAAAGAACTTGCAACGGGGATAATCCGCTCAAACGAGCAAGGCGGTGTGCCTGTGTTCATACAGTGCGACAGCTGTACGGTGAGGCAGTATGATAAACAGCCTCTTTACGTTTTGCCCGACAACGCACGGTTCAGCGCCTGTACTGCTACAGCCGACAGCGGCGACGGTGTGGGCATACTGAACGAAAAGCAGATACACGCTACGCTGAAAAGCTATTTTGCCGCCACTCTTTTTGATAAGGAAATAAAGATAGGCAGTTACTTTGCCGACCTTGTTACCGAGAACGGAATATTTGAGATACAGACGGCAAATTTCAGCTATCTTGTACCTAAGTTGAATACGTTCCTCAAAGCCTCGCACGTTACGATAGTCTACCCTTTTCATAAAAAGAGCCGCCTTAATTATGTCGATAAGGCGACAGGCGAGATACTCAGTAGCGGATGGAACGTTACCGCAAGCGATATGACCGACTTTTTCCTTGAGCTGTACCGAATCAGGCAGTACCTGAACGACCCGAATCTGACCGTCTGCATTGCGGATATAGCCGTAGAAAATCTTCGCTACTGCGCAAAGGATATGAAACGCAGAAAGACAGACAGAAAGGTAGCCGTTCCCACTTCCCTGCTTCGCCTTACGTTTCTTGAGGACAGCGACAGCTACCGATGCTTTATCCCCGAAGGATTACCCGAAACATTTACGCTTAAAGAATTCAGAAGGTGTATGCGTTCAGGCGATGCAGGCATAGCAATAAAAATTCTGCAATATGTCGGAGTAATTGATTATATCGGCAAAAGAGGCAACGAATATCTTTATAAAATCACATAAACGAAAACTCCCGTAAACCGTTTTGTCGGCTCACGGGAGCTGTTTATTCAGCGCCCTTAAGATACCTTACCGCTATCTGCGTCCTGTGTTCAAGACCTGTTTTTTCAAGTATCACGCTGATATAATTTCTCACCGTACCGTTTGACAAAAACAGCTTTTCGGCAATTTCTGCGTTCGAACAGCCGTCTGCAATCAGCTTTACTATATCAAGCTCTCTTTCGGTAAGCAGACCGAAAACGGCGCTCTTGCCGTAGCATTTTACTGCGGCATCACGGATATACGACAGAATATCCTGCTGGAATACCGTACCGCCGTTATATACCGTCCTCAGCGCACTGAAAATTCCGTCTGTCTGCGTGTTTTTGAGAATATAGCCGCTGACCCCGACTTTAAGCGCACGCTGTATAAGCTCCTGCTCGTCAAACGTTGTCAGTAAAAGCGGCTTGCAGAGATTTTCTTCAAGCATTATCTTTGCGGCTTCAATGCCGTCCATAACCAGCATTCTTATATCAAGCAGCGCTATATCGGTCTTGTATTTTCTGCAAAGCTCTACCGCTTCTGCGCCGTTACAGGCAATGCCTGTCACCTCGAAATCAGGCTGTGACGAGATTATCATCTTAAGCCCCTCACGGATTATGCTGTCATCATCTGCGATAATTATCTTCATACGTTCTCCTCTTTCAGACTGAATATGTTTACTACCGAAAATCCGTCCGTCTGTGCAGGAAATATGCACTTTCCGTCCGTAAGCACCGTGCGTTCCTCTATTGCCGTAAGACCCGTACCCTTTCTGAAGCTGTCGCTTCCTTTGCCGTTATCCTTGAACTCGGCACGGATCACCTTGTTCATAACCGATATTTTCAGCGAAAATTCGTCCGCTCCCGAATGCTTGAGCGTATTTGTAAGCGTTTCAACGAGATTTTCCTTTATGCAGTTCCATATGCGGAATGTGATCTTGTCTAAGTCCCCCTTGATTTCAAGCGTTGTCCTTATGTTATATTTTGCCTTATATTCACCGAGTATCTCTTTAAGCTCGCTTATTCCTATTGTTTTGCTGTCGGGACGTTCCTCACGCAGTGCCTGCCTTATATCGTCAACTCCGCTTCTGAGGTTGTCGGTTACTGTTGTAATACATTGCTCGGCACTGTCGGGGTTTGTCCTGATGTTCAGCTTTGCCGCCTCAAGCAGAATTATACTTCCGGAAATGCTGTGTCCGAGCTTATCGTGTATCCTTGCTGAAAACCGTCTGCGTTCTTCGACAGCCGCAGATTTTTTTGCTGTTTTAGCGTATTCTTCAAGGTTTGCTATCCTGCGGTTGAGGCGAACAGTTTCCTCTCTGCTGTCTGCAAGCTGTTCACGGCATTTGATAAGCTGTTCTGCGGTAATATGGCTGACAGTGAATGCCACGAGCATTATAATAAGTATAAGAACATCAATAAACGGCGGTTTTACTATGAAAAGAACAAGCAGTACCGAAACGGCGCCGATATGTCGGAAATACTTTCCCGCGCCGAATTTATCTACGGCATAGATTACGGCAAAGCACAGCACGAATATCAGATTGTCGCTGTATATAAGAAATGCGATAAAAGCCGAAACGCACGAACAGACCGCCGCCGCTTTATCCGACTTTTTAAGCACCGACAGCAGATATTCAGCCAGAGCAAAGCAGGAAAAGGCGAGTACGGTAAGCACCGTATCGCCCGAATCACAGTTATTCATTATATTCATAGTGCCGAATGCGGCTGTTGCCGTGAGTTTGAATACAAGATATATAAGTGACAATTCGTATTCCTTTCGTTATGCCTTTGAAACTACCGACTTTCTGCCGAAAAGTGCGGCGCTTGCAAGCATTATAAGCAATGTGTAGAGTATAAGCACGCAGATGTTTATCACAGGCTGTTCAGCCTCGCCCGACATAAAGCCGACATACCAGTATTGCGGCGTGATATATGACAGATATTTCAGCATACCTGCCGTTTCGTCTATCGGGAACCACGCACCGCCGAGTAGAGCGCCTATCGAGGTGATACAGCCCGAAAGCGTGGCAAGAGCCTGCTTTGAGCTTATCAGCTGTGCGAGCATTATTGATAATGCCGAGTTGAACAGCGAGTAGATAACTACCGCCGCAAACACAAGCGGATAGCCGGCAGTCATCCGAGCGCCCGTGATAAACAGGTACAGCGGTAAAATTACAAGTGCCGTAAAGGATATAAGCACGCTTGCCCCAAGCGTTCCGACAATGTACTGTACGCCCGTTACAGATGAAACAGCCATTCTGCTGTATGTTCCGTACTGCCTGTCTTCCATTACCGCAAGAGTGATAAATATGCCGATAGCGGTGACAAGCATTATCATAAATCCTTCGGAGAACTTAAAGCCTGCAGAGACATATTCGTCCTCCATGTCGGATGTTACCGCATTTTCCTTAGTGAGCTTTGTGTCGGCGGCATCGCTGTTCATAATTTTCGAAAACAGCTCTGAATCGCCTTTTGCGGCATCTGCGGCAATATTGACGCTTCTCATAAAGCCTTCGATATATACCGAGATATAAGCACCATTTTCGTAATCGTCAAGAGTGGTGGATTTTATCTTCACGTCTTTTCTGTCGATTACATTCTTTTCAAAGCCCTGCGGTATCTCTATTATAGCAGAAACGTCACGGTTAATCAATTTATCATTGAATTTTTCTTTGCCGTCCTCGATAATGTTCATATTTATCCTGTCGCTGAGATAGCTTTTCAGCATTGCGGAAAGCTCCGAATTATCGTTATCGGTCAGAGCAATGTCTATCTTGTCGTTTACCGAGAACACGTTCGCTATCGGTCTGCCGCAGTAATAAAGTCCTATACTGCCTGCCCCTACAAGAAGTGCGATTACAAGTGCGTATTTAAGACGCTTCAGCATACCGAAAAATACCGTTCTTATATTATTCATAATACGCTCCCCTTTCAGACGGATTTTTTTACACGGAATATTGCCGCACCGATAAGCGATACCGCAGCCGTCACGGCAAGGCATACCGCGATTACCGCCAACGCACTGTCGCTTTCACCGTAAAGAGTAAGTCTGAACGCCGCTTGCTGAACGATATAAGGCGGCAGCTTGTCGCTGAAGCCTTCGACGAATACCTGCTTTGAAAACGAGCCGGAGAAGAACAGCAATGCCCATGTAAGCGGTATCACGATGCTCTCCGCAGGTATTTTTTTTATCAGTACCCCTATCAGCATACCTACGGCTATCGACGCAAGCGAGCAGCAGGAGAGCAGCACGAACAGGATAAGGTTTCCGACAAAGCTGTCGCAGTATTTCGCTCCGAACACAAACACCGAAAACAGCATTATCACCGCATTTCCTATAACGGCGGAGGGAAGCGTGCCGATGAGCTTTCCGAAAAACAGCTTTACTTTGCCGACAGGTGACAGATAAAGACGCTGCAGGGTGAATATCCTTTCCTCGTCCTTAAGAGCTGTACTGCCCATTATCATATGCGACATGAATATCATCATTACCGCCATACTCACCGCATAATAGTCCATCATACTCCGTGTAACGCCAAGTCCGTCCTGCTCTACAAATGACTTTTCGGTATCGGCTTCTGTATTCATAAGCAGTGACGGGTCGGTCGATGCTATTTTATAATATGTATCGGATACCGCAATGAAAGAATTCAGCACCGAGCCGAGCGCCCTGTTTGCAATTTCGTTTCTGCCGCCGTATAACAGAATTTCCCCGTTTTTAAGCTCGATATATGCGTCTATATCGCCCTTATCGGTAAGGCTCAGTGCGGTTTTTTCGTTGCTTGCCTTTTCCGCCTTTATCATACTGATATTGTCAAGAAACTCGGCAAATGCCTTGCCGCTTTGCTCGTCTGTTTGCGCAACGCTGTATTGCAGTTTAATTTCTCCTATGTCATAATCCGCTATATCAAGATTCTGAAGCATCGTTCCGAGAAAGAATACCAGCAGTACCGGAAATAAAAGCCCCATGAATACGTTTGCGGGGCTTCTGAAATACTCCCTTATCTGTTTTATTATCAAACTAAGCATATTTCCGCTCCTTAACGTATCTCGTGTCCTGTAAGCGACAGGAACACAGCGTCCATATCCGGCTTTTCCGTGCTTATCTCGATTACAGGCAGATTTTGCTTTACAAGTTCGCTTATAACGTGCGAAATATCATTACAGCTTATGCTCATATCAACGCTTATCATATTGCCGTTAAATTGCACCCTGTTTACGTCGGGCAGGCAGGAAACAGCCCTTGATACTCTGCTTCTTGTTTTGCTGTCGCACTGCTTTGTGGTGATATGTACCGTACAGCTGTCGGTTATCATTGTTATAAGCTCCTGCTGTGTACCCTCTGCCACAAGCCTGCCCTTATCAATTATAGCAACTCTGTCGCAGATTTCCTCTACCTCGTGCATATAGTGCGAGGTATATATTACTGTCGCACCGCTTTCACGCAGCTTCTTTATCGAACTCATTATATGCTCTCTTGACTGTGCGTCAACGCCTACGGTAGGTTCGTCCATAACTATCAGCTTAGGCTTATGCGCTATACCGCAGGCAATGTTAAGTCTGCGTTTCATACCGCCGGACATTTTCTTCGGCTTCATATCCGCCTTATCCGCAAGCCCTGCAAATTCGAGAGCGGTCATTGCGTTCTTATGAAGCTGTTCGCCCTTGAAGCCGTACAGCGAAGCGAAAAATTCAACGTTTTCCTTTGCGGTAAGATACGGGTACACCGCTATCTCCTGCGGAACACATCCGATTATCCGTCTTATCTCCGCTCTTTGCTTCACTGTATTCATACCGTCTATCGTCACACTTCCCGAAGTCGCTTCGTCAAGTGTTGTGATAATATTTATCGTGGTTGACTTTCCTGCCCCGTTAGGACCTATAAGTCCGAATATCTCGCCCTCGCTTACATTGAAACTGAGGTTATCTACGGCACAGTGATTGCCGTAATTCTTGACAAGGTTGTTCACGCTTGCAAATATCATAAGTATTCCCCTTTCGGCTGTTTATTTATCTTACTGTAACGATTATACACCTGCAAAGCGGATTTCACCAGTTACAAACGGTATTTTCCCGTATGACATTTGTAATAAAAAAGCTCTGACGGAGCGTTAACCCCGTCAGAGCCTTTGACTTATCAAGTTATTGATTATTTATCGTCGGCTGAGATGCTCTCTGTTCTGTAAATGAACTTTACAGTGCCCTCCGTCTTATCCGACTTACCGCCGAATGTGTCATAGTCCTTGCCTAAAGCAACTGTAGCCTTCAGCTTGTCGATAAGTCCTGCAATATCGCCGTCAACAGCGTCTACTATCTTCTTGACAGCCTTCTCGTTGAACTCATCCATACCGTCGTTCAGCTCCTTAGCACCGTCCCTTAACTGCTTTACACCGTCAATAAGAGTTGCAACGCCGTCATTGAGCTTATCTGCACCGTCCTTAAGGTCGCCTGCACCGTCATGAAGCTGTAATGCACCGCTGTGAAGTGTGCCTACGCCTGCTACAAGACTTGTCGTACCGTCCTTTAACTGTCCTGCGCCGCTGTCAAGCTGTGTTGCACCGTCATAGAGCGTGCCGATGCCTGCTACAAGGCTTGCCGTACCGTCTTTCAGGTCGCTTGCACCCTTGTCAAGCTGATTTACGCCTGAGATAAGCGTTGAGCCGCCGCTTGTAAGCTGCTGTGTGCCGCTCTTAAGCTGTGTAGCACCGCTGTGAAGATCCTTAGTACCGCTGTAAAGCTGTGTAGCGCCTGCCGACAGTGTCTTTGAGCCGTCATATGCGCTGTCAACGCCTGCCGTATACTCAGTAAGTCCTGTGTAGAACTCATTGTAGGAATCAAGCTGTGCGATAAGATTCTTTATCGTTGTCTGACCTGCCTTAGCCTTTGCTACAGCTTCGTTTATCTGCTTTGTGACCTTTTCGCTTTTCATATTCTGCTCAACAAGCTGTTTCTTCTGCGCTTCAACATTTGTGCTTATCTGAGCCTTTACAGCGTCTGTTGCCATCTGAGCGGAAACTGCGGCTGTAACCTTAGCCTGTACGGCTTCGGGTATCTGTCCTGCCTTTACTGCCGCATTGTACTGCTCAGCGGTCATATTATAACCTGCGGCTTTGAGAACACCCTCAAGCACCTTTGCCTGTACAGCTTTTGTAACGCCTGCTGTTATAGCGTCATTGTTCTTTTCTACCTCGGCAGTTACCGTTTTGAGTGCCGTATTGTAAGCAAGAGTGTAGACCTTATCCTTGTCAAGAGAATCTACCAGCTTGTTAAGTTCTGTCTTGTAATTCTTTATAGTCAGTTTTGAAACGGTAAGACCGGAAGCCTTTATCTGCGTTTCTGCTGTGGATAACAGCGTATCGAATACCTGCTTTGCGCCTGCGTTCAGCTGTTCGCTGTTTGATGAAAGCTCGCCAAGACCTTCGTTCAGCTCTGAAGCTCCTGCACTTACCTGTCCTGCGCCGCTCTCTACCTGAGATGCGCCGCTGTCAAGCGATGACGCACCGCTGTTAAGCTTATCTGCACCTTTGATAAGATCATTTGCACCGCCTGCCAGTGCAGATGTGCCTTCCTTCAGCTTTCCTGCACCGCTGTCAAGAGCCTCTGCACCTGTCTTCAGATCCTTGATACCGGCTACCAGAGAAACCGTGCCGTCCTTCAGCTTTACTGCGCCTACGTTCAGTTCATCCGCACCGCTCTTTAAATCGTTTGTGCCGTTTACAAGTGTGCCTGTGCCGTCATACAGAGTGCCTGCACCGTCTGCAAGCTGTTTTGTACCGTCAGCAAGCTCGCCCGATTTTTCAAACAGTGTAACAAGTCCGTCATAAAGCTGTGAAGAACCGTCTGAAAGCTGATCTACAGCGTCTGTGAATTCCTTGATAGTGCCGTCAATATCGTCCATATTGAGCTTGTCGGTATCGACCTCGTTGAACAGCTCTGTCGTACCTACCGTCATGCAGGTCATAAGCTCGAAATCCTTGACATCTGCGCTGATTTCAACGTATGAGGGAATTTCATAATCGTCCTTGTCAAGTCCTAAGTTTTCCTGCATACCCGGAAGTGCAAAGCCGAGAACCGCCGATCTGTCGCCGTCGTTTACCAGCTTGCCGTTGGTTACCTTTACGTTTGAGAACTTCTCGTTATCAAGAACCGTTCCTGTTACCATCAGGAAAGGAACGTACATCTGCGTATCCTTGCCGTCAATCTTCACGGTACGCTTTTCGTTGTTTGTATAGTCGAAGCGGATTGTTACCTTGCCGCTCTTGCCTTTTATTTCATCGGGAGTGACCGTCTTGCCGTCAAGAGTATATGTAATCTTCATATCAACGGGGAGCGTCTTGTCTGTCGTACCCTGATAGTAAATGTCACTGCCTTCAGCCGCCCATTTGTAATTCTCACCGCTGTTTGTAAAGCTCTCGTTGCCCTTTACATTCTTAATGTCCTTAAGCGAGGTTTCGTCCTCTATCGTGGCGTTGTGCGAGCCGTTCTTCAGCCAGTCGCTGACGATGACCTTCTTTGTTGTACCGTCTGCATTTGAGATGATATATACCGTTTCTTCCTTGCCGTCCGTATCCGAGCTGCTCTTTTCGCTGCTTCCGGTTTCTGTGCTGTCAGAAACGGATGACGATGTATTATTATCGTTACCGCCCTGTGCGGCGAATGCGAGAAGTCCGGAAGATGTGCCTATCATTGCGGCTGCAAGAACTATTGAAACTATCTTTATTATCTTTTTTCTTATCTCTTTCATACTGTTGTCCTTTCTCAGTTCGTCTTTTTGCCGGCTTGTCTTGCTTCTTTAAAGCCGAGGCTTGTGTGGATTATAATCTTATCGAACAGCTTGAGCATAGCGGGTAATAACAGGATTACCGATACCATGCTTATGATTGCGCCTCTTGCCATAAGTGCGCAAAGCGAGCTTATCATATCTACGTTTGAATAAATGCCTACACCGAATGTAGCGGCGAAGAAGCCGAGCGCACTTACTATAATTGAGGGTATTGACGACTTAAGCGCTGTATAAACCGCCTCGTTCTTGTCACTGCCCTTGTTACGTTCCTTCTTGTATCTTGTTGTCATAAGGATTGCATAGTCAACGGTTGCGCCAAGCTGGATGGTACTGATACAGATAGGTGCGATGAACGCAAGCTCTGTACCTGTGTAACACGGAATACCGAGGTTTACGAATATAGCAAACTCAATTACCGCTACAAGTATCAGCGGAAGTGAAACCGATTTGAAGGTTACCAGAATGATAAGGAAGATTGCGGCTATCGAAATTACATCGACTACCTTGAAGTCCCTGTCGGTTACTTCGATAAGGTCCTTCGTACAGGGTGCTTCACCGATAAGCATTGCCGAGCTGTCATACTTCTTTATAATGTTGTTTATCTCGGTTACCTGATTGTTTACCTCATCTGTTGCCGTTCCGTATTCACTGCCTACAAGCATAAGCTGGTACTTATCACTCTTAAGTACATCCGAGATAGAATCCGGAATTATCTCTGAGGGAACAGCCGAGCCGATAAGCGAATCAAAGCCTACCGCAAGGTTTACACCGTCAACCTTTCCGACCTCGTCAAGCATCGCCTTTGCGTCCTTCTGCGACAGCTTTGAATCTGCGAGTATCATATGAACGTTTGACATTCCGAAATCGTCCTTCAGCTTTGTGTTGGCGATGACGAAGTCCATATCCTGAGGCATTGTCTGGCTCAGATCGTAATATTTCTGTGTGTTGTTATAGCCGTAAACTGCAGGTCCTATCAGCACTGCAAATATTATAAGGAATATCCACGAACGCTTTGTGATGAACTTTGCAACCTTGTCGAACTTCGGCATAAGCTGTTTGTGTCTTGTCTTTTCGATAGCCTTATCAAATACAAGGATAAGTGACGGGAGGATAGTTACACAGGCGATAAGACCGAATACAACGCCCTTCGCCATTACAATACCGAGATCCGCACCGAGCGTAAAGCTCATAAAGCACATTGAAAGGAAGCCGGCAATTGTTGTGATAGAAGAACTTGCTACAGAAATGATACTGTTTGAAATGGCGTGTGCCATCGCACGTTCCTTATCGCCGTCAAATCTTACCTTCTGCTCGTTGTAGCTGTGCCAGAGGAATATCGAATAGTCCATCGTAACACCAAGCTGCAGTATAGCGGAAAGTGCCTTTGTTATGTAGCTTATCTCGCCTAAGAAGTAGTTACTGCCTAAGTTGTAGAGAATAGCCATACCGATACTTACGAGGAAGATTATCGGGATAAGGAAAGAATCCATAAAGAGCATCATTACTACTACAGCAAGAACTACTGCGATAGCGACATATATCGGCTCTTCCTGCTCGCAAAGGTTTTTAAGGTCTGTTACCATTGCGGACATACCCGAAACGAAGCACTGATTGTTCGTTACATCTCTTATCGTGTTGATAGCGTCCATTGTTTCATCGGCTGATGTCGATGTATCGAAGAATACCGCCATAACCGTTGAATGATCGGTGTTGAATGCGTCTTTTATCTTGTCGGGAAGAATATCCATAGGTATTGAAATGTCTGCTATCGAATCATACCATATTACCGAGTCAACGTGATCTACCGCTTCTATTTTTTCTTTAAGAGCGGAAACGTCCTTCGGCTCCATATCTTCCACAATTATCATACTGAATGCGCCCTTGCCGAAGTCATTCAGCAGAATGTCCTGACCCTGTATGGTTTCCATAGTGTCGGGCAGGTAATTGAGCATATCGTAATTTATTCTTGTAGCTATCATACCGAGTACCGAGGGTATCAGCAGTACGACCGCAACTATAAGAATGATTACTCTGTGCTTTGTTATCCATTTGCCTAGCTTAATCATCTTTGTCCTCCCTGTTGCTTGTTTCTACATAGATTTTGTCATCGGCGTGTACTTCTTTTTTTATAGCCTTGACTGTGTATGCGGCAATCCATATATTTGAAATGCCGTCCGCAAGCAATGTGATACCGAGCAGAACAGTAAGCGCTACCGCACTCTCAAAGGGATTTACGAGTAACAGTATTCCTATTCCGCCTGTAACTATTGCGCTGACAAGAATCAGCCACCAGCTCCTTACGCCGAAACGCTTTGCATCAACGGCTGTCTGTATCTTCATTATGCCGTCGATCATAAAATAAATGCCCATTATGACAGGCACCAGAGCCATTATATTACCCGGATGGATAATAACTACAAGTCCGAGCAGAATCGCTATGACACCAAATGCAAAGTCAAACTGGAACGCCAGGCCATAGGGGTCGGCTGAAAAATATCCCGTGATTTTTACAATGCCGAATACTATAGCCGCTATTCCGAGCATATAGCATACCGCAAGCATTGAAATCTCCGGGAAAAGAATAAGTATAAGTCCTATGACCGCTATTGCGGCACAAGTGGAAATATATGCTGCTTTTGCACGTTTGATAAATCTCATGATTTTCAGTCCTTTCTTTTTCTTTACAGCTATATTTTAACCCGCCGTGACGCTTTATACAACGGTCAATCCTGCGCCATTGTTCAATTTTAGGGCAATCGATATAAATTGACCGATTTTTAGGCAGATGCGACTCTTTGCCTAAAACTTGAATTTTTGACGGGAATGTTGTATAATTATAACCGTAAAATAGAAAGCAGGAGAAACCACAGCTAAAACGGAGGTAATATGTCCGAACTTACCAAAAGAGCAATACAGGAATCGTTCAAAAAACTGCTGAGCAATCAGCCCTTGGATAAAATAACGGTAAAGAACATCACCGATGACTGCGGAGTAAACCGCAACACGTTCTATTATCATTACAGCGATATTTATCAGCTTCTCGAAGAGATCTTCCTAACTGAAGCACAGAAATCTGTAGAAAAGATGGAGGTCGGTCAGTCGTGGGAGGAAGGGCTCAAGACAGGACTTTGCTTCGTAAAGGAGAACAAGAAGCTTATATACCATGTATATAGCTCGCTTCACCGTGAAACTATCGAGCGTTATCTTTACAGCGTTTCACTTGACTTTGCCGGCAAATTCATTGATAACGTTTCAAAGGCACTGAAACTCAGCGTTTCTGACGATGATAAGAAGTTTATCGCATCATTCTATAAATACGCAATTGTCGGCATTGTCCTTGACTGGCTCGAGGGCGGTATGAAAAACGAGCCCGACGAGCTTATCGAAAGAATGTCCAAACTGCTCAGTGGCACTCTCAAGACCGTACTTGAAAACGCCGTAAAAAAGTAATAATCGCTTTTCGCACGGTCGGCAACATTGACAGTTAACGGTACTTACTTTCTTTATAAAATATTTATTCAGATTTTTCAACATATTTACCGTATTTCTTCTATCAATTATTGACTTTTTTGTGGAAGTATTGTATAATTGAAGCAGTATACTGTGATATTCTGTCATAAAGTATAAAAATGTCGGCCTGCATTTTGATGCAGACTGTTTCGATAATAAGGGAGAAATTTATGAAGAAGATTATTGTAACATTTATTGCGACAATAACAGCGGCGCTTCTGCTCTGCTTTTCCGTAAGTGCGTTTGACAATAACGACTACGGCGGTGGCGGCGGTTACGATTTCGGAGGCGGCGACTATGGCGGCGGATATGACTACGGCGGTAACGATTACGACAGCAGCAGCTACAGCGGTGACGCCGACCCTGTTTCCGTTATAATAGGTATTGGCATTGTCGTTGTTATTATTATCATTTCGACAATCGGCGGAAACAAAAAGAAATCCGGTGGCGGCACAACACGTCCTTCATCAATGAACGGCGCAAACGTTGTACTTCCCAACAGAACCGAACAGATAGAGGGCATTATAAAACAGAAGGATCCCAACTTCTCGGCTTCCGACCTTATCACTTTCACAAAGCAGGTATACATAGATATTGAAAATGCCTGGTGCAAGCGTGACATGACCCCCGTAAGACCGGTTATGCACGAAAACCTTTACAACACCACCTGCAAGCAGGTGCAGGCAAAGATAGAACAGGGCGTTGTTTACCACTACGAGAGCATCGCTATAGATACGGCTTACCTTACCTCGTATGAGCGTGATTCGCAGTTTGAATATGTAACGGCATACCTCACCTCAAGAATGATAGATTATCAGGTGGACGAAAAGACAGGCAAGATTATAAGAGGCGACAAGACTACACGCTGGGTACAGAAGTACAAGATGAAGTTTGTACGTTCGCTCGGTGTCGAAACAAAGACGGAAACCGGCAAGATGACCGGACACAACTGCCCCAACTGCGGCGCACCGCTTGAGATTTCTTCTTCCGGCGTATGCGAATACTGCGGCTCTGTTGTTACAACAGGTCAGTATTCATGGGTACTGACAGATTTCTCAGGTATAAGAAACGATACTGTAGACGACGGTATAAAGGGAGTATAATGTGGATATAACATCGTTCATTCTTTCGATATTAAGCTGGCTCGCTCCGCTTATAGTCATCGGTATCATCGTACTTGTCATTGTGTCGAAGGTACGGAGCGCATCGCAGAAATATCTCGGTATGTCGCCGTCACAGGCAATGGAACTGATAAACAAGGGTGTCAAGGAGGAAGCTACCACTCCTAAGGGTATAACAGCCCTCAGCGAAATGTACGGTCCTGCCATCACCCGTGATTTTCCCGAAATAGGATACAAGGGCATGGAGGTCAAGGCAAGAAATGCAATAGTCGCAATTCTCAATGCCATAATGAACAAAAATGTCGAATCGCTTAAGGCAAGCGAATATACGCAGGATCTTATAAACAAGGTCAATAACCGTATAACCACCCTTAATGCGAACAACGAAAAAGAGATTTTCAATAACATAAAAATTCACCGTTGCGGAATCGCAAACTACCAGAACAGAAGCAAGGAGGCAACGGCAAGGTTTGAAATTTCTCTCCAGTATGAATATGCAAAGGTGTCGGAAGAAAAGGCAGACAGCGCAAAGCCTGCGCTTACGCAGACAGCGTACAGCGTAACGCTCGCTTACAAGCAGGATCTGCACGAACAGACGACAAGCATTGTATTTTCAAGCAACTGCCCCAACTGCGGCGCTCCCATTGATGCGTCTGCAAAGGGCAAGAAGTGTCCGTACTGCGGAAGCGGCATTACAGAAATTGCCGACCGTGTATGGCTGGTCAACGATTTTAATTTAGTAAAATAAATTAAAAACTCAACACGAAAGGAAATATTACTATGGGACTTATTAAAGCAGCTGTAGGCGCACTCACGGGTACTCTCGGCGATACCTGGAAAGAGGCCATTCACTGCCCTGTTATCGGCAACGATACTGTTGTTGTTAACGGCGAGAAGATGCACAACGGTAATGCAAGAAGCAGTAACGTAAAGGGAACAGACAACGTTATCAGCAACGGCTCGGCAATCATGGTTGAAGAAAACACCTGTATGCTGACCCTTGACAACGGCAAGATAACAAACGTTGTTACAGAACCCGGACGTTACATACTTGACAACTCGACAGCACCTTCAATCTTTGCAGGTCAGATAAAGGATTCGCTCAAGGATCTTATTTCAAGATTCACATACGGCGGAACACCCGCCACCGAGCAGAGAGTAATCTACATCAACCTTCAGAAACTGCCCGGCATCCCCTTCGGTACAGGAACACCCGTTCCCTATCCCGATCCCCGTTATAATACAACAGTAGAGCTGCGTTTCTACGGCACATTCGAGGTTCAGATACCCGATGCCGAGAATGCCTGCAAGTTCTATGCAGAGGTTCTCAGCAAGGGCGTAAACGCTCCTCAGGTCTATGTTAAGGACATTTTCAAGAACGAGCAGTACAAGAACGAGTTCATGCAGTCGCTGATGGTAGCGTTAAACCAGCTTTCAGCAGAAGGCTACAGCTACAACCAGATTACAAGCCAGCTCAACAACCTTACCAACAAGACTAAGGACGAAACCGCTAACAACTGGGCACAGAGAGGTCTGATGCTCACAAATATCGGTCTTGGCCCTATCACGATTTCCGAAGAAACAAAAGAGCTTCTTAAGGATCGTCTTAAGGCTGATACAATGCTCGGCGGTGATGTTCAGCGTGCTATGATGACAGGTGCCGTTGCTCGTGGTATCGAAGCGGCAGGCTCAAATGAAAACGGTGCTATGATGGGCTTTATGGGTATGAATATGGCTATGAACGCAGGTAACAACGTTCTCGGCGGTATGCCTGCGGCTCCTCAGCAGACAACACCTCAGCAGCCGACTCCGGGCGGATGGAAATGCTCGTGCGGCGCTACAAACACAGGTGCATTCTGTTCTTCCTGCGGCGCTAAGAAGCCTGAGGCTTGGACCTGCTCATGCGGTCAGTCAAACACAGGCAAGTTCTGCGCTAACTGCGGCAAGAGCAAGGAAGGCGACGCTCCCGCTGCTCCCGCTCCTTCAAGCTGGACGTGCGAATGCGGCGCTACCAACACAGGCAAGTTCTGTGCAGAATGCGGCAAGTCAAAGCCTGCAGCTCCCAAGAAGTACAAGTGCGACAAGTGCGGCTGGGCACCTGCCGATCCCGAACAGCCTCCGAAGTTCTGCCCCGAATGCGGCGACCCCTTCAACGAGGACGATCTGGTATAATAAACATAACAAACAAGCCTTTACCCTCCCTGACGGGAGGGTTTTGTGCGGTTTGATCAAGATAACGAGTGTAGAACAATGAATACTGCGATAAGTTTTATAAAGAAAAATACAGTTATGGTGATAGCTTTACTGGCGGCGGTTATCACATCATTTATAGTTCCGCCCGACGAGAAATATCTCGATTATTTCGATTACAAGACGCTTGCCTGCCTTTTCAGCGTACTGGCGGTCGTATGCGCCCTTAAAAACGTACAGTTCTTTTATATTCTCGCCTGCAACATAGTAAAAAAATTCCGCAATATACGGCTTTGCACAGTGGTGCTTGTATGGGTCACCTTCATAGGCTCTATGCTGATTGCAAACGATATGGCTCTGCTGACCTTTCTTCCGCTGGGATACTATCTACTGCATACCGCAGGCAAGGAGCGCTATATGGCGTTCACGTTCATAATGCAGAATATCGCCGCTAATCTCGGCGGTATGCTTACCCCCTTCGGAAATCCCCAGAACCTTTATCTTTATTCAAAGTTCAATATTCCGATAGGCGAATTTACTCTGATAATGCTTCCGCCGTTTATCCTTGCCGTTGCAATGATAACGCTATGCTGTGTTATCTTTGTAAAGCCTGAGCCGATAGAGCTTAAGTCCGCTCCCGAAAAAATCGACCGTAAACGCACAGCCGCTTATCTTTTCCTGTTCGCCATAGCTATAATTATCGTGTTCAATTTTATTCCGTACCTGATAGGTATGCTATTCATCACGCTGACACTTATCGTTATGGACAGAAAGGCGCTTGCCGCAGTTGATTATCCGCTTTTGTTCACATTCGTATTTTTCTTTATTTTTGCCGGAAATATGGCAAGGATAGATGTGATAAAGAACCTGTTTTCATCCGCCCTTCAGCTTAACCCCCTGCTTTTCAGTGTAATTTCCTGCCAGTTTATAAGCAACGTTCCTTCGGCAATACTGCTCTCGCAGTTTACAAACGATTATCACAGCCTCTTGCTCGGAGTTAATATCGGCGGTGTCGGAACGCTGATAGCTTCACTCGCAAGCCTTATAACGCTCAGCAAATACAATTCGCTCTGCCCCGGCAAGACAGGCAGATATATAGCTGAATTCTCCGCTTTCAATTTCAGCTTTCTTATTGTACTTACTCTATTCTGTTCGTTTCTCGTCTGAGCTTATGTAGTCGATCATCAGACATTCGTCAAGCATTTCGTCTGTAAAACTGCTGTTTTCGCTTTCGTACCGTCTGATGTTATCCTCCTTCATCCACTTCTCGATGGTAGGGTATACAGGCATATTCTGCCGACCGTGCATATCAGCCCATTTATTGAAACGTTCAATATATCGCTCAACGTTGTCCGCACCGAATCTTTCGGTTAATTTTGCTTTGTATGCGGCGGCGGAGAGCGATTTTTTGTCGGTTTCGTCCGACAAAACGGCACTTACCTCATCAAAACTGCTCTTAACTGTGCTGTCCTTATCTGAACTTTCCTTGCCTGTGCCGTCATCTGACGGGCAGATGTCAGACGTTTGACTACATTTTGTTGTCGAAGCCTTTTCCTGCACGGCTGATATCCTCTGCTCCGCCGCTTTTTCGGGATCGAGTATATACATCCCGTCAGCACGGACATAGAGCATGTCACGCTCATCTGAAAACGAGGTCTTTTTCATACGGTCAGAGCGTATGTGGTTATTTATCTTCCAGTGAGCAATTGCGTATACACCCGACTCAAACGGGATAACAAAGCCGTTTTTGCACAGTGCTTCTATATCGCCTTCACTGCACCCAGTAAGCCTGCGTACATATCCGGCGCAGTTGACAAACCCTTCATCGTCCGCATACATTGAAAGCTGAAAGTACAGCACCTGTGCCGGCGATGGCAGATCTATAAATTTGTCGCTCCATAATACCTGCTTTGAAAACATCCGCTTTTCTGCCATTTTTACATTTCCCCTTTCTTATGGCATAAAAATAATCAACAATTTGTCGATATAGGTATTATAGCACTGTTTTCTTTGCTTGTCGACCCTATGTTGCAAAATTTGTTTGTTTAAGAGGACAATTTAACGTAATGTAGACAAAAAGAAACCGCAGGCTATGCCTGCGGTCAGTTTGTAGAAAAAGTCTGTATTTATAAAAATAGAGCAAATTCTCTATCCCTTTAAGAACGCTTTGTTGGCTTTGCGTCCTTGCAAAGCCTTTTGGCGTTCTATCTCGGCATCCTTGCCGAATCCCCAAACCCCTTTCCCCAGGAAAGGGGCTATATTACTGGGGCTACCGCCCCTAGACCCTGTCGGGGGCTTCGCCCCTGCGACCCCATTTTTAATATTTACAAGAGGTTTATCGACAGCCTGAACCGCAGGCTATGCCTGCGGTGCTGTGCGCAATTTATCACTGTACTTCAACGATAGTGATGTTTTCTCCCGCTACCTCTACCTCTGACAGTAACGCACTCTTTATCTGAGCCGCCTGTGCGGTATCAAGTCCGCTCGACTTTACGATAATGTTAGCGCTGTTGTCGCTGAGATAGCAAAGAACATCCTCAAAGCCCTGCGCCTTGAGCGTTGTTTCTATCTTGTTTTCGGCTTCCATAAGGTCGGTCAGCTGTTTAGCGTCCTGTGCAACAACGGCAAGCTCGTCTTTGGTCATATCTCCGCCGCCGTAAATGCTCTTCAGCGTTTCCTTTGCTTCTTCTCTGCTCGCCTGCTTATCAATACGGGCTTTTGCAAAGTATTCCTCGCTGTCAGACCCACTGTCACTTCTGATGTCGCTCTTAGCGGCGGTTGCGACAATGTCGCTGTCCTTGTCGGTATTTGCCTCAGTTTTGGATTTTTCGTTTGAAACAAGCCTTGTGTCGCCGTAGTTATCTCCCGAAACGTTCTTGCCGTCGGCACTGCTTCCTATGGCAAAATTAGCGTACAGCCCTACCGCAAGCACAAGTGCAAGTCCTGCCGCAACCAGATGCTTTTTGCCAAGTATAAGATTGATTCTCGGTCTTTTCATAATAAATACCTCGCTTATGTTGTAATACATATTTTCGATGCGGAAACGTCAAGAGCCGTTCTTACCGCATTGATTGCCCTTTCTGCCGTCCTGTTGCTTATCGCCTGAGGACAGACTACGGTTATGCCGAGTACCGTGTGCTTATCTTCATCAAGCCGCACCGTTACATTCGGCACCTCGTCTATTCCGTCCATAGCGGTGAGCATTTCGGTTATACGCTGTTCCAGCGCCTGCTCATCGGTAACAGCGTCTTCTGTGCTTTTTCCGAAGTCTGAGAGAAATATCAGAGCTATCGCCACTATGCCTGAAATAAACGCAAATTTTATCAGCTTATCGGATTTCAGTAGATCTTTCATAAAATGCCTTTTCTGTTTCTTATCTTGATTTTGAATATCTGACAGTTATTTCATCTCCCGATGCCGCCTGCACCAGAGCGACCGCATCGGATATGTAAGCTTCGTCTGCGTCTGCGTTAAATACAAGCTCAACCTCAGTAATAGATATGCAGAAAGCACCGTCAATATGCGCAATTACATATACTTTATCATAATCAAAACCGTTATCGCAAAGCAGCCGCTCTATCTTCTCCCTTACAGCCCTCGCCGCAGTGACCCTTGCCTGTTCGGACAGCTTTTCGCTGAAATCCACCTGCGGAACATTAATCGCCTGCGTATCAATGCTGACAGACGGTATGATGCCTTTTACCGCATTGATAAGACATAACGAGAATATGCAGGCAATCAGAAATGTTATCCGTGTCTTATATTTTTCGGACGGGATGAGCATTCTCAGAAGCCCTGTAGCCGCACCGAGTATGCATATACAAAGAGCCGCCTGTTTGATTTCCGTCATACCGCACCTCCTGCCATAAAAATCATCAGTGAAATCGAAATTACCGCCATTAAGAGAAACGAAACGAGCATAGCTGTGATTATCGAGCTTACGCCCTCAGCGCATTTCATAAGCCCTGTCAGCTGTGATATGCCGAACAGATCGCTGAACGATGCCGCAAGCGAGAATGCCAGCTTATAGCAAAGCACAGAAATTATTGACGGCAGGATAAGCACTCCCCCTGTGATTATTCCGAAAACACCGAAATTATTCCGTATTATACCTATGCCGCCGTACATTACCGACAGTGAGTCGGAAACCGCTCCCCCGATAAACGGAACGCCGTTTGAAACGGTAAACCTTGCGGCTTTTATTCCGACATTATCGGACGGCACAGTGATAAAGCTCTGCATTGCAAGAAGCGCCACGAATACGGTCATTATAAGACCCAGTATCCATATAACTGTCTTTTTCACCGCCTGTGCAAGCGTTTCCAGCTTCAGTTCGCCGCATACGCTACCTGCAAGCGATATTCCGAGTATGCTCATTGATACAGGCATAAGTATCTTTGACGCAAGCTGCATATAGCCCTGCGCTCCGCCCATTACAACGGTATTGAACATTGCCGCAGAACTGACGTGACCGCTTGTTGCAAGTATTCCGGCAAAAGCAGGTATAAAGCTCGCAAGAAATACGCTTCCCGACTCAAGCGTTTTTGATGCCGCTGTCAGCGAATCGCTTGCGGCACTCACAGTTATCGTACTGCACGCAAGCACCGACACGAGCGAAAACACAGTTTTCAGATTTCCGCTTGTATTATCCGCAAATACGTTTGCGATACTGCAAAGAAGCGTTACCGAAATCAGCGAGATAAGTAATTTCAGCGGGCTTTTGATGCTTTCCCACAGCATACCTGTGACATTGCTTATCACCTTATCGACAGACAGCGCCTCGCTGTCTATGCTTTGCGGCGTTATTCCTGCGTCCGAGAGGCTCTTTTCAAGCTCAGGCGGTATATCGGCACTGTACCCGTCGATTATCACGCTTTCTTCGGCATAAGCCCTGTAAGGAAACGCTGCAGCCGTGAGCAGTACGATAAGCAGAATAATTGTTTTAATAACAGCTGTTTTCATAGTCCCTCACTGTAAAAGTTGTTTTATTACCTCCATAAGTCTGCTGAATACCGGCAAAGCCAGTATGACTATCGCAAACTTGCCTGCAAGCTCTATCTTAGACGCTATCGACTTTTCGCCTGCGTCACTGCAGCTGTCCGATGCCATTTGCGTTATATAGCATACGGCAAGCGATTTTACCAGCACGTCAGCGTAGGACGAATCCGGAACGGCTGTTTCGAGATAGCCAGATACGGTTTCTATCACAGGCTTTACCGCCGACACAGCCGCACCCAGCATAAGCATACCCGTTATCAGCGTTATATAGATGCTGAATTCAGGCTTGTACTGCTTTAATACCGATGACAGAACGGCCCCGATAATGCCGGCTCCGACAAATGCAATTATATTCATATTTACCGTTCCTTGCTTTCAGCCTATAGATTGAAAATACTTTTGATTGTGTCGAACAGATTGCTTATCTCTGTTACTATCATCATCAGCACAACGATAAGCCCAGCTATAGTAGTCATCATTGCCTGCTCCTCTCTGCCCGAGCGTTGCAAAAGCTGATTGAGAACGGCTACAACGATACCTATCGCCGCAATCTTGAAAATAAAATCTACATTCATACTACACCGCCGCTTTCTATATCAGCATTATTCCGACCGCCGCACCGAGCATTATCCCAAGTGTTGTGTACAATCTGCCCTTGCGTTTTCTTTCCTCCTCGGCGGTTTTCAGCTGAAAGGAAAGACGCTGCCCCGCAAGTGCGAGTACAGCCGTTTCGCCATCGGTATTGCTTTTGCCGATAGTCCTGCCAAGCTCGGATAATATCTGCCTGTCATCCTCTTTAAGATAACCGCTTTTCGACACGCATATATCCCACTCATTGCTTATATCACCGCCGTTTTCGCTGAGTTCAACAAGTTTGTCCGAAATGTAACAGCCGGAGCTTTTTTGCTCCGCTCTGAAAATTTCAGCCAGCTTGTATCCGCTGAAGCCTATATAGCAGTTCATACTCTGCATAAGCGTAATATACGAGTTGATTACCCTGCACCGCTCACTCAGCCTGCCCGAAAAATACATACCCGTCGCACCGCCGCTGAGCGTAGTCAGCAGGAATATAACAATTCCCGTCATACCGTTCATATTGTACACACGGCATTCGCTTCGGCAGTGATAAGCTGTTTTACCGCTGTTATCCTGTGACTTTGCACAAGCGCTATATGCTGTATCGCTCCGCTGTCGATGACAGTCCTTATACCTTCATTGCGATAAGCTTCCTCGATGCTGTCTGCGTGAGCCGTCATTATCAGCCCCGACCCCGAATTCACCGCCTGCCTGATACTTTTTGCATCAGCACCAAGCTCATCGGTCACGATATAATCGGGCGACATACAGCGCACCGCCCTTATTATCCCGTCCGACTTGCCGTATCCGCTGAAAACATCGGTCATAAGCCCCACATCAAGACACGGTTTCCCGTTATACACTGCCGCAATCTCCTGCCGTTCATCAATAAGCGAAACCCTGAACATTCCTCCTATACATCTGCATAAATCACGCAGTATCGTGGTTTTTCCGCTCAGCGCCCTCCCTACTATCAGAAGTCCCCTGCTCCTGCACTCGCTTTCAAACAGTGGCAGTAGATCCCTTGCCGCCCCGTAATGCTGACGTGCTATCCTTATGTTTATCGAGCTGAAATTCTTCACTGCCTGAAGCCCGCCGTTGCCGTACACCGCAGTACCGCATAATCCTGCCCTGTGACCGCCGTACAGCGTTATAAATCCGTTGGCAATATCTTTTTCATAAGTATGGAGCGAATTCTGACATATTGCGCTTATGCACTCTGCCAGCATTTCGCTGTCGGGCGTTATCTGCGTTATATGGTTTTGCATTCCCGTACGGATTATTATCGGATAACCGCTCCTTATACGGATTTCTTCCGCTGTCTGCCGTATCGCATTCGGCACCGATGCAAGACCGGGAAAAATTCTTACCGCACAGCGTATCGCCGTATCGTATTCGCAGGTTTTACTTTCTATCATTTTTTTCATTTCCTTTCAGCTTGTCTTTTTTGTTTAGTAAAGTCTATGCAGAAGGGTATAAAAAAAGAACGCACGATTTCTCGTGCGCTCTGAACCTATTGAATTTTATCCAATCTGCAAATTACGGTTATTCTTCCGAAACCACTGTTTTAATATGCAGCTCCTCAAGCTGTTTATCGTCAACTACTGACGGGCACTGCGACATAAGCTCGCTTGCGTCCTTTACCTTCGGGAAAGCAACTACATCTCTCAGGCTGTCTGCACCGCAAAGGAGCATCGAAAGCCTGTCAAGACCTATACCAAGACCGCCGTGCGGAGGTGCGGCATACTTGTATGCGTCAACAAGGAAGCCGAACTTTTCTTCAATCTCCTTGTCGGTAAGACCGAGAAGTCTGAACATTCTCTCTTGAAGCTCGGGGTCTGTGATACGGATAGAACCACTGCAAAGCTCAATGCCGTTGAGTACAAGGTCATAAGCCTTCGCTCTTACCTTGCCCTTGTCGGTATCAAGATACTCAAGGCACTCCTCCATAGGCATCGTGAACGGATGGTGCATAGCAAGCCAGCTTTCCGACTCATCGTCCCACTCGAAGAACGGGAACTCGGTAATCCATAAGAAGTTGTATCCGCTGTCGGGTACTATGCCTATCTGCTTGCCGACCTTAAGACGCAGAGCGCCGAGTACGGGGAGCGTAACCTTGTTCTTGTCCGCAACGATAAGCACAACGTCGCCCTTTTCACAGCCAAGGTGCGAAAGGATAGCGTCAAGCTCGCCTTCTTTGAGGAACTTTGCAAACGAACAGTTAGGTGCGTCATCGTGCCAGCGGATATATGCAAGACCCTTTGCGCCGATGCCCTTTGAGAACTCGGTCAGCTTGTCGATTTCCTTTCTTGTAAGAACACCTGCGGCATTCTTTGCAACAATCGCTCTTACACTGCCGCCTGCGGCAATAGCCGAAGAAAATACCGAAAACTCTGTATCCTTTACAATATCGGACAGATCCTGTATCTCCATACCGAAGCGTGTATCGGGCTTATCTGAGCCGTAACGTGACATAGCGTCGTTATATGTCAGTCTGGGGAGCGGAGTTGTAATATCAACATCAAGCACATCCTTCATCAGCTTTTTGATGAAGCCCTCTGTAAGCTCAAGTATCTCGTCAACGTCCATAAATGACATTTCAAGGTCTATCTGTGTGAATTCGGGCTGTCTGTCAGCACGAAGGTCCTCATCTCTGAAGCATCTCGCAAGCTGAATATAGCGGTCAAAGCCCGAGATCATAAGTAACTGCTTGTATATCTGGGGCGACTGCGGAAGCGCATAGAACTTGCCCTCGTGAACTCTTGACGGTACAAGATAATCTCTTGCTCCCTCAGGAGTTGATTTCATCATCATAGGTGTTTCTATTTCAAGGAATCCGTTGTCATAGAAATATTCACGGGCTGTCTTTGCAATCCTGTGACGCATTATAAGGTTATCCTGCAACTTCTTTCTGCGAAGATCGAGGTATCTGTACTTAAGACGAAGCTCCTCGTTTGTCTTTGTATCGTTAACTATCTCAAACGGCGTTGTCTGAGCCATCGAAAGTATACGAAGGTCGGTAACGAGAATTTCAACGTTGCCTGTCTTTATATCGTTATTCTTGCTCTCTCTTTCACGCAGAAGTCCCTGCGCCATAAGCACATATTCGCTCTTTATCTGCTTTGCCTTTTCAAATACGGCAGGCTCTGTTGTATCATCGAATACAAGCTGAACAATGCCTGTGCGGTCACGCAGGTCAACGAACATAAGGCTGCCCTTATCTCTTACTCTCTGTACAAATCCGGCAACGGTAACAGTACTGCCGATACCCTCGACCTCGCCGCAATAATGTGTGCGCTTAAGACCTTTCATTGTGTCTAACATAAAATCTATACCTTTCCTACGGTTCTACCCGTTTATTTCCAACCGACAGACATAAGCGTCTGACGATAAACCTTTACAATTATATCATTTTTCTGTCGGCTTTTCAAGTAGTGAGGCGAAAAAAAGCAACCGCAGAAAACTGCGGTCACTTTCAGACTGTCGATAAACCTATATAATTTTTGAAAATGGGGTCGCAGGGGCGTAGCCCCCGACAGGGTCTAGGGGCGGTAGCCCC
>OLZQ01000189.1_pt1 | contig 39233 bp, 64 predicted proteins | sample 1644511 | NCBI WGS metagenome assembly OLZQ01 (sample SAMEA103958132, study PRJEB25191) | human gut metagenome | biome: human-associated habitat [ENVO:00009003]; feature: intestine environment [ENVO:2100002]; material: feces | place: Germany | collected 2013/2015 | reverse complement strand
TTGACGTGCATGGGGTCACAGGTTCAAGTCCTGTACCGCGCACCAAAAAGTCCAGGAATCTCAAGGGTTCCCGGACTTTTTATTTTTGCCAAGATTAATTTTGTTAGTAATGTGTTAGTAGTAGCGATTTAGGTTAGTTTTTTTAGGACGCTGTTATAAGCTTTCTCATTGACGATTTTTAGGGTGTCCATAAGCTCGTCCATGACTTCCCACGCCCTATCCTGCGCCACATTCCCGACCGCTTCCAAAAATTCACTGCCGGAGGGTTTTATTGTCTTGGCCGGCGCAGGCTCTGCGGAATACAGCATTGGGGGCGCTTTCGCCTGCAGTTGCTCCCCGCCGTGCTCGTTACGGATAATGTAGAGCGCCGCCAGTTTCTCATAATTGGGCCAGCTTGACTCTTCCGTTTCCAGCCGTGCGATCCATAGTTTCAGCTCGGTTTCATCGATCATGGGGAATCCCCCTTTAATTCTCCATAAGGCTGACAGCGCGGCGCAGGGCCTCCCTGACGCGCTCGTCATCCGTTTCCCGCATCATGTCGTTTAGCTGGGTGCGCAGATGCTCCGCGCCATCCGCGCGGCTGTAATGTCCGCGCACATAGTGCGAGCCGCGCCGCGCGTAGGAACTGCCCCGGCCATAGGCGCCGCGCATATCCGCTTCCCAATCACCGCCGCCAGAATAGCCGTCGGATTCCATCATGTCAATTTTATCTATGTTCTTGATGGTTGCTGTCAGTTTGTGGGCAATTTCCAGGTCACCCGCACCCAATTCGCCTTTTCGGGCCAGTTCGTCGAGTTCGTCGCACAGCATATTGCGCAGATCATACATTGCTTTCTTGCTCATGTCCATTCTCCTTTCACGCGATTCTCTCAACCGTCAGGTTCGAGTTGGCGAAGTTGACGGCCTGAGTGCTGGTGTTTTCCATTGCGACCGTCAGGCAGCAGCCTTTCGGAACGCAGACCTGTGCGGAAACATAAATGTTAAAGTAGTTTTCTACCGCCGCAGGCGTGACGGTAGCCGTTGCACTGGTCAGCGGCTCTCCGTTGATGGCAAGCGCCGCCGTGATGGCCTCAACCGTGCCTCCGGTGGGAATAGCGATGTTGCCGCCAAAGGAGACCCTGAACAGAGCGCGGTTTTGATTGGTGATGCCGCGCAGCGTGACAATGCCTGCGCCCTGACGATGCACGATACAGGGCTTGCTATTGACCGCAGTTTCGGTCAGGGGAACGTTCTGGCCTGCGGCTACGCTCACAATATTCGCGTTTGTGTACTCTGCCAAAATAATCAGTCCTTTCTAAAGGGGTCGATTTCGACCCGGTTAAAATACAGCGGCGAGGCAATAGCCCCGCCGCGTTGTCGTAGTATCGGCACGGGGCCGAACATTTTGTTGACGTCAACAAAACATCGCCAACAAAAAGCTATGCTATGCAGTTGTCAGCAGCCGCAGCCCTGATTGCATCCGCAGCCGCCGTAACCGCTGCCCGCCCACGGGTTACAAGTAATGTAAGCAGGCGAAGGGCACGGACGCAGCTGCGAGATCAGATAGTTGTTCTGCGCGGCCTGAGATGCCGCCAGCTTCAGATTCTGATTCTCGGTCTGGAGGTCGGACAGCTTGCTTTGCGTCAGGAAGTCGAGGATGGCGCGGCTGTTCTGGTTGTTCGCGTCAATGATGTCGCGCGTGGCGTTCTGCACGGTGTTGCGCGTGTCGCACGCCTGCGTCGCCATGTCGTAGCGCACCTGCGCGATAGCTGCACGGTTTTCGCAGCAGCAATTTGCGGCCTGCATCTGCATGGCGTTGAGTTGCTGCATCAGCGCCGCCTGCTGGTTGCTACGGGACAGCTCGGCCTGTGCAAAGCCGTTTGCCATCGCCATGTTGGTGCCGTTGACAAGCTGCGCTTGCTGGTAAAATCCGTCGCAAAGGCCCTGATTTACGCTGTCGATCTTGCGCTCGACATTGGCAAAATCAGAGGTCAGCACGTAGCCGTCTACGACGCCGCCGGAATTGCCGGCGTTGTTTCCCCAGCCGTTGCCGCCCCAGCCGCAGAACACAAACAGGAAAAGAATGATGATCCACCACGCACCATCGCCGCCGAAGCCGCCAAAGCCGCTGTTCATCATGCCGGTAGGCGCAACAGGCATAGTGGCCTGAACGCCGCCGTCAGAAAGAGACATAGTATCACTCCTTTGAAAAATTTTTATTCATCAAATCGTGGCCACGATAAGATTCCTGTAAATAAGCAAACTCTTTGCTAATTTGTTTGCTTATTGCATCAGACTTTGAAACTGCTTTGCCATCTGCTGAAGCTGGTTTAGCTGCTGCTGATTCAGCTTACCGCTCTGCAAGAGCTTTTCGACCTCCGCTTTGGGGTCACCCTTGAAATTTGCTTTGAACTGGTTGAACTGCTGCATCATGCGCTGGAACTGGCCTACCGGTCCGGGCATCTGCCCGCCGCCCAGCGCGGCCATGAACGGATTACTCATCGTCCTCGTCCTCCTCAACCTTGCGCTTCTTTTTGCCATTTATTTCGCCCACAAGCGCCGCCAGACGGTCGAACTCCTCGCGGGTGACAAATTCCACGCCCTGCTTTTGCGGCGCGTTAGAGGCCGCTTCTGTGCGCTCCACGAGGTCGTAAATCTTGAGCGTCGGTTTTCCGCTTGCGTCTGCCTGCTTGAGGTAAACGGTGGGGGCGGTGGAATCCCACAACGCTACGGCAGAGTTTGGCGCGATGAGATAACCTCTTGCCTCCTGCTCGCCGCTTACCCACTGTACGCCGCCTTGTGCGATGGGGTTCTGTTGCATTGGCTGCGACATAGGCTGTTGCATGGGCTGCATCATCTGCTGCTGCCGCATCTGCATGAGATTGTCCGGAATCGGTTGCGGATAATAGGGGTTGAAATAGGGATATGCCATGTTCATTCCTCCGTTTCTTTTACCCAGTAATAAAGCGGGATTTCGTTCTCGCTGTTCCAGCTGTCATAGATCACGCCGTTTTGTACGCACACCACATGGCCAGAGAGGGCGAGGATATACGTTCCACACGTGTGATCATCGGCAAACCTACCGACCGTGTAGCAGTCGGGGCAGGTGTCCGGCATGATATATCGCCGGTACCCAAGTGATCGCAGATAAGCCCCCCAACAGGCGTTAGCGTTTGGTAAATCTCCGTCCAAGTAGCCCTGCATGCACAGTCGAAGGTAAACCTCGCCCCAATCCGTTCCCGTGGCCTTACAGATCGCACGGACGGTGCAATCGGACACGTTTTTCCCGCAGGGATTTGGATTAAAATATTTATACATGATTGCAATCCCTATATAGGCTTTCAGCAATTTCCACATACGCTAAAAGCCCCTGGGGATCGTCTGCGTACAGAATGCAAATATCCTGCGCCATTTGCGCGGTAAACCCGCATTTGATTAAGCGCTCGTACATATTCCCGCCTCCTTGCCTCTATAATAAAAGAAATCCGGGCAGATAAACTGCCCGGATTCTGCCTTGATTCTGCAATAATTAAGCTTCTTCTTTCCCTCTTTAATTAGTTTCTCGTTGTGTGCAAAAACGAAAAATAGCCGCGCCCAAAAAGGGCGCGGCTATTTTTAGGAATTGAATGCATCCGCCAGTTTTTGGTATGCGCGGCGGCGCAATTTGTAAAATCCATCTACGCTGATATGTAGTTTTGCCGCCGTCTGTACGCAGGTGCGGCCAAAAACGTCCACGTCAATTACACAGGTTTCCTCGTCTTCCGGTAGCCCTACCGCACGGATTGTTTCTGTGGCGCGGCATGGTGCCATAGTGGATAGTTTTTTGCGGATCCTTTTGTGCTGATCTATCATTTCCCACGGTGTGCCGTGGAGGTGCGGATGTTTAGCACGGGCGTGAGGCCGGCGTAGCGGTGTCCTCTGCGCCCTCCAGTGGATTATTTTACCCCTCTCGGATGTAGCCCTCGAAGCCAGCGTCTTTCAGCCGTCGGAGCATCTTCTCGGCGTTCTCGCGTACGGCAAATGCACCGACCTGGACGCGGTAGAGCTTATCGGTGGCAGGCTGCTCCGGCTCGGGGGATGGCTCTACCGGCTCGGCAGGAGTGGGCTGCTCCGGCGCATCGCCAGTCAGGATAGCGTTCACTCGATCCTGTACAGCATTATAGTCGTACCCTGCGGCCTCCAGGCGCTGGCGGCGGTCGGAGCCATTGCCCCACTCACCGCGGATCACCTCCCGGGCAACCTCGTCCACGGACTTGGCGGGCTGGGCCTGCTCCTTTTCCCGGAAGGTCACACCGAAGTAGTCGCAGATACCCCGGGCAATGGTCTCCCCGATAAGCCCGGTATTTTCCACGATCCACTTAGACGCGGTGGGGTTGTCGTGGAACTCGCATTCGATATAGGCCGTAGGGGCGGCAGGCACCCGCACCTCGTAGAGTGAGGCGTCTGCCCGGATATTCTCACTGGTGCCAGGGGTGACCGGGGCCAGCCGGGCAAAAATTGCCTGACAAGCCTTCTGACCTTCTCCGCCCTCGGCGTAGTAGAACATCCGAGTACCACTTACTGTGCCGTTAAAGGCGTTGGTGTGGATGGGCACATGGAGGTCGGCACCGAAGGCGTTAGATGCCTGACACTTCTCCTGCATGGATTCGTCATGCATCAGCTTCACGGTCACGCCGCTGCGCTCCAAGGCCGCCTTGCAGGCCTCGGCGATCTTGCCGCACTGCACACCCTCCGTGGTATTGCCGTAGGCGTAGCGGTTATCGTATTGGTTGCTGGGGGACAGAAATACCTTAGCCATTGATTTTGCCCTCCTTATTGTAAGTGACCGTGGAGATGCACAGCACCGCGCCCAGGAACGTGTCCACGGCGGTGATGGTGGTGACGATCTCCTCCGAGTAGGGCCAGGCCCACACGGCGGACAGGGCCGCGTACAGCGTGGCAATGGCCGGCAGGACGATGATGACCACCCACTTGAGAATGTCATACAGCTTGTCAGGGATTTTCATGGTTTGCTCCTTTCTGTGCCCGATTCGGGCACCACAAAAATTAATGATTGTTTTCTAAATCGGCGATGCGGTGGTTGGCGACCTTGATCTGCTCCTCCAGCACCGGAACGCGCCGGGCGAAATTGTTGTGTTCCCGCACCTCCCGAGTCAGCTCTTCCAGCTTAGTGTCGGTGACGGCCTGATGCGTATCCAGCTTGGCCTGCACATCCCGGGTGGTCTTGTTGCTGGTGATGATTACTCCCAGCAGCGACAGGCCGCCGGTGATGAGAGCCACGACGATTGTTTCCATTCAGTAATTTCCTTTCTCCTTTGGGGCTTGGTTTGCAGGGGCTTACTTAATTTGATTTTTATGCAAGTTTTTTATTTCCATTTGCCGATGGCGTGTACACTTATAACCCAGTTAATTGCGTTCGCATATGGCTCTGGGTATAACAGGTACATCCTAACCCGTGTTGACGACCCCTCAGCTGTTCGCGCAATGGGCAGCAGCGGAGCTGTGGTTACACTGGATGCGTATATGTTCTTTGGCGCAGTCGAAAACAGGCCGGACGGCCAGGCAAAATATGGCGTAATGGCAAATGCCATCGCTCCAAGTTTTTCCGTGATAGCTGTATTTACGGTGACCTCGCCCCAACACTCTGCCACGCCGCTGGCCCATTTGCGGTAAGTCCAAATACCACTGGTGCCTTGCTCTAACACATAATCCCCGTAGCCCAAATCGGCCCGCAGCTCCGCCGGTGTCCGGTAATACACCCAGCCAGAATTATCCAGCACCGCCACCTTTGGCGGTGTTTTGCCCAGGTCTGTGGCCTCCGTGGTTTGTAGCCATGTGCCGGTCAGATATTTGCCTCTTAGGTCTCCACCCAGCGTTGTAGCACCGCCGACTTGCAGGCCCTTTTCAAAATGAGCGTCCCAGGCCACATCCAGCCGCCTCTCTCCGCTCTCGCTGGCGTACCGTCCAATACCAACGGCTTTACCATTCTCGCCCAAGTGAAAGGTCATCTCGGATGTGGGAATTCTCGTTTCCGCCGAACCGCTCTCACCCAGCTTGTCCACCGCCTGAATCTCGATGGTATATACCACCGATACCGATAGGGTGACACCGGGCACCACGCCTGCGTAATCGTTTCCAGAAGATTCTGCCAAAAGCGTGATCCAACTTGACCAACCGCCGCCCTCTGCCGCATAGCGCAGACGCAAGGTGCATTTATTGTTTCCGGCCAAAGAGGAAAAGGACTTGGAGCACTCCACATAAAGCGCCGTGCCATCTTCGCTTATCGTCCCGTCAGAGGTAGCCCGTGCGCATACAAATCTTCCCGTGCTGCCGTTACGCACCACAGAGGGCGTGTTGTACGCCAGCACCGTAACGGGCTTAGATGCTGTCGCGGAAAAGCCTCTGCTGTCTGTTGCCGTACCGGTGATGGTCAGCACTCCCGGCGTTTGCAGCGCATCACTGGTGGCGGTTTTCCCGGAATAGGCTTTACCCTCTACGGATGCGGAATATTGCTTTATGGTCGCGCCGAACTTGCCGCTGGCCGTGTGCGTGATTTTGGCCTGTGTTCTACCCTGGATATACAGGGCGTTGAACGGCGCAGACAGGGCGCTGACAGGGGCCACGGTAATAGCTTCGCTGGGTCGGGTGGCCGCATTATTGGTGACGGTAAATGTCCTTTCTGCGGTGTCGTAGTAATAGGTGCTTCCGATCTTGGTGCGCAGCAGGAACACGACTTTTCGCGTTAAGGTCGTGTTGTTGCGCAGCACGGCCCGCTCTGCATCGGAAAGCCGGAAGGAGTAGCTGCCGCCGCTAATGCTGACGGATCGGTAAGCAATATCCGATGCCGATCCGGTCAGAGAAATGCACACATCCAGCGCAGAAACCGCCGAGCCTGCCGGATTGGCATAGGCAATGGCCGGGTTGTCCACATCTGTAAAGTTGGGTGCGGATGTGATGGTAGCCGCCCGGGGTATGGTAGGAAGCGCAAAACTCTCCGCCGAAGCGGTATAATCTCCGTTCCCGTAAAGCCAGCCGGAAAAGGCGGAAACGGTGAAGGTCTTGCTGCCGTCATTGTTGTGGGAAATGTCCAGTGTGCCGGAGGCAAAGGTACGATCCTTGTAATCCGTGATGTCGGAATATGTGCCACCGGAATACACAGTTTGACCGTTAATGACCACCGCGCCCATTTTTATGGCATTTGTGTAATACTGCTCCCCGGGGCTCAGGCCGCAGGACCAGGAAATGGTAGTCTTGTTACCGGCTATGTCTTGACTGCCGCTAATCTCCCACTTGACCCAAAAATAGGAGCCATATTTTGTGTTTGTTTTTACGGTTCCGCTTGTTGCCATTCTGTCAGCCTCCAATCCACTTGAATCCAAGGCCCTTATTCCGGCGCAGCTCGTAGCCACCAAGATTCAGGTTTTGGACGATGATACCGCTGTCGACAAAAAAATCCGCGCCCGCGAAGTGACTGATCTCCTTCCCGGCCGCATCGAAAAAGGAAATGCGGCCGGCGCTAAACTGGGCAAAGGCGTTATAATTGCCCGCCGTATCGGTCTGCCCGATCTTCACGCCGTAGATGGGATTCCCGGATTCATCCTCTGCCACCTTGCCGGTACGGATATAGCCCGCCGTCTCTGTGACCTTTTTTTGCACATCCGTGACTTTGCCATCTACGCCAAGGACTTGCTGCTCCACGGCCTTGATCTCGGTATACCGCTGCTCTATGGCCGTACTGTTGGCGGTTAGGTCGTTCTCAGCTTTTTGCCTGAACTCGTTGAAATTGGACTTTTCGGTGTAGGTCTCGGAGACCGTAGCCTTGAAGCTGTCCACATCCTGGGTAAGCTTTGTCACCGCCGTGCGGGTCTCGCTGACAATCGGTTCGGCGCTCTCGGTCATGGCCTTACTGATGCAGTATGCGCCAGTGTAGGCCGTTTTGCCGTTGGAATAGGTGATCTTCGTGCGCCCCCAGAGATACTTGCCATCCGTGATGGTCGGGGCCGTAGACTGCCATGCGCCGCCGGAAAGCTCTGTCTCAGAGGTAGATAGATAATATTCCACCGTGGTTGCGGTGACGCTTACACCCTGCGGGCCTTGGGGGCCGGTTGCCCCGGGGCTGCCGTCCTTCCCGTTCGTTCCATCCTTGCCAGGATCACCCTTTGCGCCGGGGTCTCCCTTTTCGCCGGGAACGCCCTGGGGTCCCTGTTCACCCTTTTCACCTAAAATCCGTATAGGAGTACCCCATGCACCAGCCGTAGCCGATGCCGCTACCTTCTGCGACATCCAAACAACGGCGGCGGTCAAGTCCGTGTGCCAGCCGTTCAGCGTACCGTTTCCTGTGGGCTTGGCCGGGGTAGTCGTGCCGTCATGGTAAGTAATCCACACAGACAGACCGTTGGTGCCATTGGTGCCATCCTTGCCGTCTGCCCCGGCAGGGCCGGGAGGCCCGGGGGTAAGCTCGATGTCCTCAATTTTCTTGTTTAAGTCAGTGCGGACTTGCCAGGTGCTTTCCTCGGCTTTCCGCACTGCATCGATCTGTGAGCCGGTGAATGTGCGCCGTGTCGCGCCCAGCGTGATCTGTGTGTTGCCGGGGTCAAGAATATCCGGGGCCAGCTCCATCAACGGATATGACGCGCTGTAGCCGTGGGGCGTACTGACCAGGGCGGTCATTCTGCCCACCCGGAAATGCTGGATGCCCTCTTGCCAGCCCAAATCCACCGCCTTGCAGGTGATGGTCTCCGGCATGGACAGACCATTGTCGGCCAGCGCCGCCTTCGCTTTCGCCCGAAGGTTGGTGTCAACGGTCACATCGCCCCATTTGATGTGCCGGGTAATGCGCCCATATGTGGCCACGCCGGACTTGCTATAGATGGTTTTCCCGGACTTCACCAAGTCATCCGTCAAGTCACCGTCCGGCAGATTCCCGATGGTCAGTCCATCCTTGCCCTCCGGAAGAATAGCGGTGTAAATGTCCGCACCGTCCGTCTCGCTGGACAGGTCAAGAAGATTTTCGGCGAATTTCACCGTCTGCGTGTTTGTCAGCGGCAGCGCGGCGTAATAGTCCAAATAATTGCCGTCATCCTCGTAACGGATCAGCAGATTCCCGCCCAGAGAAGATTTGAACAGCTTATCGGAAATAGTGGTCATCGCCGTGGCGTACTCCTCAGAGCTGCGGGTAATGTAATTGTTCGGGTCGGACACGGTGACCACGCCGGGCTTGATCTGCTGCTCTGCGGTCACCTGCGCATTGTGCTGTGACAGAATCCAGCGGAAGAAAAACTCCACCACATTCCCGCTTGCGGCGGCGGCCTTATAGGCAGCGTCCTCCGTAAAGTCCTCTGGGAAGTTGAACGGTGGTATGATGCTGTCATTCAGCACCGCCATAATGCCCTCTGTTTCGATTTTGTGCGACCCGTAGAAGTCTTTTATATCGCTGGTTATTCTTCCCCTATATATAGGAAAAGTGCCGTCCAGCAGCTCCACAAGGCCACTCATGCGGCGAAGATTGCTTAAATAGGGATGTTCTGCGTCCACCGTAAAGGACATTTCCCCGGCCTTGCTGACCGCCAGCTTCACAGAAGGGTCACGGACGATTAGTTTTTCATCCGCAAGGCGCGGGTCATACAAAATATAGTTTTTGTATTTGAGTTGATACATTACAGGCTCGCCTCCTGGTATGTCACAGTGATGCTACCTGTGCCGCTTGCTACTTTTGCTTTCAGGGTATTGCTTCCAGCCGCAAGCCGGATGTCCGGCAAAATATGATCTCCCGCGCTGATGTTGATTGTGCTGCTGCCCCAAAGCAATGTGGTGTCCTGGGCCACCGTGATGGTAGGGATGACAGGTCGGCGCTCGTTGGGTAAGGATAGCTGTTTGTAGGCCGTGCTAAGGTCAGAGCGGGAAACCGTGGTTTTTGCGTTCTTGTATTTCCACGGGTCGCAGTCAACCGTGACCGGGATAGTCTGCATCATTTTGGCAAACCCCACCTGCCCAACGGAGCACCGCCCACTGTAAAAATGGGCGGTGTCCTCAGGAAATGTTATTTTAACGAACTTGCCGTGGACTTTGTTGCAGAAATCGGAAATCGTAGCAGGCCATGTCTTGCCGCTCACCGTATCCACGCCGGTGAGATTCAGTATAATAGTGCGGTTCTTATAGGTGACTTCTCCGGTCAGCACTTCGGACGCATCCAGCAGGCCGTCCCGGCCCGGAACATCGATCATATTCGTGCGGACTTCCGGCAGAGAAATGGACTTGCTTGCAAGCAGCAGACCGTATTCTGTGTAAGTGTCCTTTCCGTCAAAGCATACTTTTCCTATCATACGTCCCTTGCCCTCCTCGCGTTGATTTTGGCCAGTTCTTCATCCATGCCTGGGGCAAGCAAACCGACAACCTGTCCACTGTCCATGATGACTTTCATATTTGCCAACATAGGCAAGTACTGTTCAAGCAGCATTATAATTCTGCTGTATCCTCCGCTTGCTACGCCGTAAGCTCCACTTGCATAGTTTCCGCTGATATTTGCTCCTGCCGTAATGGATCCAGCAGAAAAATTCATGTCACCCTCTATGTCTTTTTTTACAGATGCAAATTCATCGCTAAACCCTTCCCCCAATCCTTCGGCCATGAATCCACCGATCCCGGCAAATACCTTAGACGGGGAGTGTATGCCCAAAATGCGCTTTACGCCGCCAACAAGGCTGTTTACCTTGTCATTAAACCAGTTTTTGATGTTATCCCACATTCCGGCAATGCCGTCTTTCAAGCCCTGAACGATGTTTCTACCGATGCTGCCCCAGTCATAATTTCGGATCGTGTCAGCAATGGCCGCGATAATACGCGGGACGGCTGCAATCAGTTCCGGGATTGCTCCGACAATGCCGGTAATCAGCGATACAATGATTTGCGGTGCGGCAAGGATAATTTTATCAAGGTTATTAACAATGCCGTTGATAAACGCGATAATCAGAGTAGGCACAGCCGCCACAAGCTCCGGGATGCACTTGATAATTCCGTCAATCAGCGCAAACAGAAGATCAATTCCCATCTGGATGATGTTGGGCAGTTCAACAATGATTGCGGCAAGCAAGTTGCCGATAATCAGAGGGACTGCCGCGATAAGCTGCGGGATCGCATCAATCAGTCCGTTCGCCAGCGTCATAATTAGCAAGATTGCCGTTTCAATGAGCTGCGTCAAAAAGTCCGGGCTTGTCAGCATCTGCACAATCGTCAATGTCACCTGCAACAGGCCATCAATGAGCGTGGGCAGGTTTTCTATCAGGCCATTCGCGAGGAAGAAAATAATGTCGATTGCCGCCTGCGTAATTGCAGGTAGGCTATCAATGATACCCTGTCCCAATGCGCCGACAAGCGCAACCGCCGACTGCAAAAGTGCAGGAAGGTTATCTGTGATGGTTGTAATGACCATCGGGATAATCGTGGTAGATGCAGATGTAACAAGCTGTGCAATGCCGCCCAAAATGACATTAATGCGCGGAATGATATTTTCGCCAACGGTAACAAGACTATCAACGAACTGCTCTGTAAGTGTCTTGAAATCGGCGTTATCGTCAGCAATGCCAACCAGCAGATTGCCCCATGCGGACTTCATGGATGAAACAGAGCCTTGAATGGTGGTGCTTGCTTCTTTTGCCGTAGTTCCTGTGATACCCATTTCTGTCTGAACCACATGGATTGCTTCTACTATTTCTGCGTAGCCATATCCCATGCCATCCTCGCCCCACAGAAAGTCTTTGCCAGAGAGCTTCGACGCATCGGCAAGCAGACGCTCCATTTCTTCTTTTGTTCCACCATAGCCCAATTTGCAAATTGTTAATCTGCACTTTCTTACTTAAATACGTTATAGGTGCAGTTCAGACTATCGCTTATCCTACTGCATATTGTAGGATTCCTCTCACTTAGTCGTTCACGCTGGCATTACCCTTGCGCCCTGTTGCCCCCGCCGGGGTGTCCAAGTCAATCAGAGAGGATTCGCACATCGCCCTTTATTTATGCGGCGAGTGCCCCCATTTTGTTAAGGTTATCAAGCATGGTGTAGTTCTGTTTGGCAAAGCCTTGGTAAGCATTCTGGATAGATGCCATATCCGTGCCCATTTTATTGGCATTATCAGACATATCCGTGATTGCAACATTAGCCATGTCTGCCGCCGCTGCTGTATCACCGCCAAGCGATTGCAGTAAGGACGCAGAAAAACTTGTAACTGTGTCCATATATTCGTTAGCGGATAGGCCAGCAGACTTATATGCATTTGCTGCATATTCTTGAACTTTTGCAGAGCTATCCTTGAATAGCGTATCAACGCCACCGACCAGCTGTTCATACTCAGCATAGTTGTTAAGCGCGTTTTTCGTAAGCACGGCAATGCCGGTAGCAGCCGCACCTACAGCTGCGGCGCCGACTTTAGCCGCAGTGGCAAGCCCATTTTTGAATTTTCCTGATAATGTCTCTACATTTTCGCTTGCCTCGTCTTGCACAGATATTTTCACAAACAGATCAAGAAGATTCATGCGTTCACCTCGCTCTCTTTGTAAATTCTGAAAATTATTCGTGACATTCCATTTATAGTATGGTATGATATCGGCAAGGAGGGATTATTTATGATAAGTTTTAACAAAGATTCTGCGTGGGACTTAAAGCCGATTCCCGTTTCCGATGTGCGTGGTGAAGTGAATGGCTTGTTGATTGACGGAGAAGAAATCGCTGCCGCATTTAAGACCGTCCGCGACCAGCTGATTTTTACTAACAAGCGAGTCATATCGGTTGATGTACAGGGGATTACAGGAAAGCGCAAGTCCTTCAGCTCTATGCCCTATTCGAAAGTGCAGTTTTTCTCCGTGCAAACCCCAGGCTTTGCCGAAATCGTCCCGGATAGCGAACTTGTTCTGACATTCTCCAATGGTTATGTTGCAAAGTTCGAGTTTAAGGGAGGCACAGACATCGGGAAAATCGGAAGAATGATTTCTGATTATGTCCTCAAGTAACGCATATTCGCCCGCCGCCCCTTCACGGGGCGGCTTTTTTAACTTGTAACCCGCACCGATTGACAATATCGCTGGTGATTTCTTCACAGGAGCGATTGTCTTTTTTGCTCACATCTATAATTTCAATATATCGCTTATCGATTGAAACGCCCGCGCATCGCTCGCATATTGCTTTAAGCAGATCAGCAGAATAAATTCGATATGCTTTTTCTTCTGCATCCTGCTTATACCGCGCTACACAGTATGCCAGAAATGGCTTTACTCTTTGGCTTCCCCGATATTCTCCTGCACAGAGCCGGACGGCGTTTCTGCCGTCTCGGTCTGCGCAGATGTAAAAAGGTCCGTAAAAGCCTCGTCCGTCATAAGCTCAGTAACATCAACCAGCAACTTGGCAAGCGTCAGCCCAGCGGCATATTTTTTTGCAGTCACGCCTTCCACAGCCGCCAAAATTGCAATCAGATCTTTCTTGTGCCCACGCAAAAGCAGCGGAGCAGATTTCTTAACCCTTGCCAATACAAAGTCCTTTGCATTTACGCCATCCGGGAGCTTCTGACGCTGAAACAACGCTGCGGCTTCTTTGTCCTCGGCTATGTTGGCAATAGGATCGATAATGTCTGCGATAACATCAAACACTCGCTCCCCTTTAATTTTTGACAGTTTCATGGTGTTACGCCTCCGCCGTGCCGGCCTTGATGTAAATTTCAAATGGCACAGTGTCCTGTGCGCTCATGGAGTAGTGAGCGGTGTACTCAAACGCGAACTGCCCCTTTGCCTTGTCACTGGTCTTCAGCTGGAAGCCGCCGGTAGACAGTGCGTTCATCATGTGGATGGCGATGAAACCGCCATTTTTATCGCCGTTCTTGTCGGAGTAGTCGCCCACCAGCCAGATGTCGGCAAAGTCAGCGTCCGACAGATCGTTCCGAGGCGTGACCTTCCCATCGCTGGTACCCACATCTGCAGCACCGCAAAGGCTCTTTGCAATCTTGGTGTCTGCGTTGATGAACGTACCCGTCATCTTTGCCTCCCAGGAATCCAGCCGTTTCAGCTCCTTCATGTTCTTCGGACAGTTGTCAATGTCTTCGCCAAAATCGGAGAAGCTGGGCGTTGCGGTAAAATTTACGCCGCCGGTAGTCGCGCCGATCTGTCCCGCTTCTCCGATGGTTCCGGTGGCCGGGGTAAAATCGGTGGTCAGAATACCGGCGTTGATCTGGAGCTTCTGAAATGCATCGGATGGAATTTTAGTGAATTTCATATTTTCTTCCTTTCATCAGTTTTGCGACAGGTATTCCACCGTGATGTTGAGATACCTTCGCTTGATGTTTTTATCGCTTTCGTCCGCGATGTTCTGACACCACGGGGAGCCGCGCTTGATCCACATCGCCCCGCCGTCATACGGCACAAGCACGCCGCCCATACCGATTGCATCGGCGATCTCCTGTGCCTTTGCGTTTGGTGTCGCCTCGCTCTCGGTGTAATACCAGAGGTTGACCGTCAGCGCGATCTCGCCGCTCTCCCATGATCCGGTGATTAGCTCATAGGTCAGCCACGGAAAGGTCGCGTCCTCCGGCACATTCGAGGTCGGATACGACGGGAGGAATTGAGAGAACCACGCATGGAGTGCCTTGTCCTTTGTCATTTCGGCAGCTCCTTTCGCTCCGCAGTAAAGAATTTCAGCGCCTTAATGATTGCGCCCGCAGACCTCGGCGCGGCCTTTTCCTCGGGATTTGATGTCACGCGATAGGTAATTCCCGTTTCCGTATCGCGAAAATAATCGTTGTACTCGATGGGAACGCTCTGATTGACCAGTGCGGAATATACCGAGGTCACACCCTCCTTTTCCGCTTTTCGCGCCTCCATCGATGTGTCAAGAGATTGGTAATTGAGGAACTCCGCACCCTCTTCCCACGCAGTGATGTAGCCGCCCGCGCCATCAGGCGTGCGCTTTTTCTCCATCAAAATGCACTTGTGGGCAAAATCGTCCAGTAAAGTCACGGTTCCACCCCCTTGAGCTTGCGCCAGTCATTTAACCGGCATTTAAAAGCGCCCTGCCAGCCCGTCCCAGCGCTTGTGTCGGCATTTCCGCCGCTCGCCTTGGTGTAACTGTACCCGCCGAAGCTTTCGCTCGTGTACGGGCTTAAAACGGCTTCACCGTTCTTTTCTTCCCATGCGGCGATATCTTCGGCAAGCACAACCACAGCCTTTGGCACAGCCAACACCCACACCGTCCCGGTAAAGGTTTCATCCGTCAGGTCAGCCGCCGGATATTGATGCAGACCGTCATTAAACACAGAGCCGCAGATGCGGAAATATTGATTGGTCAGGAGAAAGGGCAGCGCAATGCTGCCGTTCTCCACGGTGAACGTGCCCTCGCGAATCTCCACAAGGAACCAGTTGTTCAAATGCCGCAAGACTTGTTCAAGCATTACGCTGCCTCCTTTAGCTACCTGCAACAATTTTATAGATTTCGGCCTTTTTCATTGAGCCGCTAACCCCAGCAATGCCGTTTTCCTCCGCATACGCAAGCAATTCCGCCTTTGTTAAGTTGCTAAGGTCTGCGTCACTGCCGGGCGCCGTTGCCATTAGCGGCTCAATCAGCCCCCCACGGTGGCGGGTGTTACGGTCACAACGGCGATACCGTCCAGATACTCAGCCCACAGGGCCATACCCATCAGCGCGTAGCTCTCGCCTACGGCGGTGCTGTAGTTGCCCTGGGCGTGGAAACCAATCAGGTTAGTCTCGCCCTGAACGGTGTAGTTCAGGCCCAGGCGGGCAAACTCGCTATCGCTGGGATCCACATAGTACAGGTCAATGTTTTCCACGGGGGTAGCAATAACCTTATTCCGGGCGATCTGCGCCGCAGGCAGCAGGAACAGGGTGGAATAGCCCATGAAATCTTTGATGTAGTTGATGCCGAACTGGGTCTGTACGGTGATGTTTGCAGTACCCAGATAGTCATAGGCATCCAGAATGTTGGCAAAACCTACCACCTGGGTGACATCCTTCTGGATAGTGGCAAACTTGTTCAGAACCTCGCCCTGAGCCTTGGCAAGCGCATCCTGCCAGGTGGTGGCGGTCTTGGTCAGGCTGCCGGTGTTCAAGAAGGTGTAGAACTTACCCATAACAACATTCTGGAGCTTTGTCAGGAATGCGTCATCGGACTTTTCTACGGCGATTTCCGCGCCGTACTTGTTCACATCTTCGATGGGTACGGCTTTCGCGTACTTCTCAATCGTCAGGTCAGACTTTGCCGCCTGCTCGATGGTGGTCTTGCTGTAGGGGATGACCTCGCCGGGGTCAACAGAGCCGCTCTCCAGGTCAATACTGGCGGTGTAAGACACCAGAGACGTACCGGGGGTCTTTCGGATAGGGCGAGTGATGCCCAGAATATTTCTCAGCGCCTCCCAGTTGTCATCAAACCGGGTAACAAAGTCGACCTCGCGCGCGGTCACGCTGGTATAGACATTGGGCAGAGAATCACGGGGCTGGGTCAGAGTTTCAACTTTAGTTGCTGCCATGTTAAAGGCTCCTTTCAGTTCATCAAATCAGGATTTTCGGCAAGTGCTTTCTGCCGTTCGGCAGTAGACATTACATAACGGCCCTTATCGTCCTTTTTGTAGATGTCTGCCTTGGTCAGATTCGCGCCGCCGGTGTTTGCCGGGGGGTTGGCGGGATTCGCCCCGTGCGTCTGCGTGGTGGAGACAAGCCCCTTGTAGGTGCCGTCTACGAGTGCATCAAGGCTCTTGGTGTCCTTGATCTTGTCGCCGTCCATCTCCAATGCGGCCATTTCTTCGCCGCAGCCACGCATCGCAAGGTCGAGATTCGCGCCGGTGATGTTTTTGCTCTCAAAGTAAGCCCGGACGGCCTTTTCCTTTGCCGCCTTGCTCTCCTTTGCCGTGACATTGGCCTTGAAGTCCTCAAAAGCCTTGTGCTCTTTCTCGTACTTCTCCTGATAGCCGTTGTCACCTGCCGCCTTGAGATCGTCCAACTGCTTCTGGACGCTGGGCAGCTTCTCCGCGTCCGCCTTATACTTGCTGACATCAGCTTTCAAGCCGTCCACAGTGTCGGTATGCGCCTCGATAATGGTATCAACCTGCTCATCGGTAAGCCCCATACCCTTCAAAAGTTTTCGTGTAAGTGCCATGACACTATCTCCTTTTCTTCGGTTCCGTTCCTTCGGAAACGATAGTTTTATAAAAACCGCTGTCCCTTGCGGTAATTAACAAAAAGAGCCAACTGCCTACAATTTGTAAGCAGTTAGCTCCTATTTCAGTTCATCCTCCAATATCTTCCGGTATTGGATGGCATGGTCGGCGGCAGCAGGTTTCAAAAACGGCTGTGCCTTGTTGCCTCGTGTGTAATGCCAGTTGCCCTTCGCATCCTGGTACACCCACGGTGTAGGCCGTCCGCCGCCGCCCTCGGCGTAAATGCCGGTGCCAAGCTCAACATAAGCGGCATACTCGTTGTCCGTCCCGATGATTGCCGCCGGTTCCTGCTCATCTACCACATGGGTGATGCTGTTCCGCAGATTGCCGGTGTCAACAGGGCACAGCTTTTTCGCATATCCCTCTGCCACCAGCCCGATCTTTTCCAGCCCGCGCAGCAGCGCCGCTTTGATGGCGGCAGAGACTTCTTTGCTGTTGTCGGTGATTTCAACGCTCATCACAAAATACCTCTTGACTTTTTTACGGGGATTGCATATACTGACAGTGAGGAAACTTATGTTTCCGTTTTTCGAGCCGAACCTCTGCCCATTGGCGGGGGGGCGGCTCATTTTTTGTATCTTCTCGCAAACAGCAATTCCCCCGAACCATTGATTGCAATTATGTCAAAGTCAAAATCTTGCTTTCTGAGTGCTCTCATGTCCACAGTTCTTTTCAATTCATTTTCGTCAATGCCATTGCCGCACTGCAATATAATTCCTCCGGGATTGCTTTTAATTTGTTTTATAGCACTTCGTACTGCGGAATCTGCGGCTTTTGCGGTTGATATGCTTTTAAGTTCCCATTGTTTTCCGCGCCACAGATAATCCGGTGTTTTTGCCCCCTGTGTATTTGCTTCTTTCAGCAGTACGATCTTCCCACCTAATTGCTCTCTGAGCTGGTCTGCAACCTCTATTTCTGTTTTGTGGTCTTTTATGCGATATCCGTTCTCATATCGCACTTTGCCCATGCGTGGCGTGGCATTTTCAATGTATTTTTTCGTTACGTCTTTGGCCGTGTTTTTATTCCCGTTATGGTACGCTGACAGTTGTTTTCCATCATATCCTCGCTTTGACGCTTCCCACTGCGCATATGTCATGTCAGATATAAGCCTGTCGCGTGTCCTACGCAGCCCGTCTGATGTATCTACCCCATCCACCGCCGCAACCAGCGTACAGCGGCAGTTATATATCTCCCACGGTGGCCCCTGTGGGTCGCCGGGAAAGCGACAACCATTAGAAAACTTCTTGTCCTGTGCCACTTGTTCGCCGTCAAGCATGGCATGAGAGTGGCGTGTACGCGAGTCCAGCGTAGCCAACCATTCTTTTTTAAGCTTTATCCCCATCTTTTCCGCCGCCGCATAGCTGTCCATGCGTCCGGCGTTCTGCGCGCCGGTCACGGCTGTACGGGCGGTGCGGATGGAGGAATCGCGGCTCATGGTGGTAATGCGCTTTTGCAGGTCGTCCGCCATGTGCTTAATGCTCTTTCCCTGCAAGATGGAGCTGGTGACACTCTTGGTAATTTGCTTTTTTCCATACTCGAGGTCAATGCCACGCTTTAATGCTCGTTTCGGCGGGTAATACGGCATTAAGTCCGGCTGCTCTACCATGAGCCGCTTGACCGTCTGCTCGTCCCACAGGTCAAAGCCGACGTTGCCCGCGACCTGCTCGATGGTATAGGCCGAATAGTTGCGGTTAAGGGAGTAGATACCCGGCGTTGCATCGTTGGTATAGGACACCGCCACAGCGTTCGCATCGGTCACACGGTGCGCCACCTTGTCACGCATTGCCTGATAGCGTTCCCCACGCCCGATCTGGTTCAGCCGCCATTGCTTATAGTCGGCCTCCGTCCATTCCTTACCGTTCTGCACGGTGCCGATCAGAGCCTTCATTTCCTCGTCGCGCTTTTTGAATTGCTTAAAATATGCGTCGATGGTAGCTTGCAGTTCTTCCCCCGCATCGCGGTATAGATTCGCAATGCGCCGTTCCAGCTTTGCAAGCTCCTTGTCGGTCAGCTTGTGGCCAAGGTCACTGTTCGCCATCGCCGTTCACCTCCGGCGCATCCGGTTCCGCAAAGCTCCGGTCAATCTCTTCTGCAGCCTTCCGCTTTGCCATGTCCTCGTACTGGTCAATGTCGCCGTTGATGGTCAGCAGCTTCTTTGTGATGTATTCGTCATCGTAATACGCCGCGCCCAGAAGAATGTTCTGCGTTTCCTCGCTCTTGTTGATAATCTGATTGCGCGTGTAGCTCGGCTGGTCCTCAATGCCTGCCAGACGCAAAATTTCCACAATAAACCGCGTGACCTCGGATTCAAACTTGTCCGTTTTCAAATCCAGCGGCACATAGCTGGCCTTGATCGCGGTCGCCGTCTGGTTGCCGGCAGATACTGCCGCAGCGTCAAAGCACTGGAAATCCTCATAGAGCTTCTTCTTCAGCATATCAATGGTGCTGCTGGTACCCTCATACGGCGCCTCGATGGTCTTGCTCTCCACCTTCGCACCGTCGTCGCCGTTGGCGTGGGCCACATGGGTAGTTTTTAAGCGCTCAACAAACTTCGCATCGTCCAGATCGTCCATGCCGTTGCAGTTAGACAGCACCCAATAAATCAGGTTGCCCTCATCCACATTGTTAACCATGTTCGAGGACGCCAGATCCAGCGCGTCAATGGTGTTGCGCTTGCCGACGATCTCGGAGAGACACCGCTTGTTGTTTTTCAGCGGAACGATGGGGAAACTCGGATAATTCCCGCCATCGTAAATCTCTGTTTCGCCGACTTCCGCCTTGCGCTCGATCAGCTTATAGCTGCGCTTCGGCTGCATTACGTCCATATCCTCGCCGCTGGGCTGGAAATACTCGGTAAATCCGTCGATCTCATACAGCGTCGCTCTCAGAGGCTTATCCTGTGCCACCTGCCAAAACCGGATACCGGCTTTCATCGCGCCGTCCTCCTCATCATAGAGGGGAACGAACTCAAGCAGGGAGAACACCCGCAAATGCGTCAAATCCCAGAAACCGAAGGACACGCCTGCAATTTTCGCCTCACGCGCCGCATCCATGACTTCCTGGTCGAAGTCCGGGCAAAGTTTTTTCGGTGTTTCCTTCTCCGCAAAGGTCACGCCGTTTCCCAGCAGATACGAAACCTCCTGATCCACCGCCAGGCCGAAGAAGCGGCTGGCCAGCTTATGGTTTGCCGTCCACATATCCGTGTGGGCACGGCCCTGCATATCGTAGATGATCTTTTCATAGCGGTTAATGGTCGGATTCAGGCCGTTGTAATATTCCTCAGCATCCGCCGCCGTCTTATATGCGTGGGATTCGCGGTGCTCGTTGATCGCGCTGCGGATAAACTCCATCCGCGCCTTTTCGTCCTCGCCCACCGCCACAAGGTCATTATATGTCTTAATCTCCGCTCACCCCTTATCTCAGAATGGAAACATAATCAGAGCTGTCGCGTTTGTTCCACAACCGCTTTACGATGCTGGCCGCGCTGTCCGGCGCATCATCATGCTCAACATTCTCGTTGTAATCGCAAATCTGGTCGATATACGCATCATCCGTACCGGCCACAAAAACCACGTTGCGCCATTCTGCCTTGAGATAGCTTGTGATTTTAAGGAATTTGTTCATGTTTTCGTGATAGGTAACGGCCCGTTCTCCCTTCGCACGCAACGCCTTTGCCAAATATCCCTTGTCGGCGTTGATCTCGCAGTAAATCTCCCCAGCATTGAAGGACTTCCGAAGCCGGATGATCTCATTCATGCAATCGTCCACATGCTTGTGCCAAAGCCGCCCATAGAGGTAATATGTTGTTCCCTTCTTCCGGGCGATCGTAAACGCCGTATAGTCATCGCCGCCGTATGCCGCGTCAATATGGCAAATGCCCTGCTCTGCAAGGCAAGGCTCCGCGCCCATTTGCGGCGTGTCAAAGATCACATCATCACTGGCAATATGCCGTAGCTCGTAGTTTGCCGCAAACAGGGATGACGTCATAGACGATTTAATGGCTTGCAATTCATCCCCAGAGATCAGCCCGGTTGAATAGCAATCGTGCTTCTCGATATTCGGCATCATGGAAAATGCGTCTTCCTTATGCCAGGGCGTTCCGGTATTGAAAATGCGTCCGCCACGATTGCGGATGTTTTGCAACTCCTGATAGATCGTTTTTGTATGATCCCGCTCTGCGCGGGAAATGCGGTCCTGTACATTTACAATATCGTCCGTAAATATGCGGTCAAAATGCTTGCCGGTCAAGGACCCGTTCACGCCGCACGCCACAAGCTGGCTCGTGCCCTTGTTGTCCGCTGCCAGATTCGTGGAAATCTCCGTCGCGGATACTGTTGTCAGGATCAGCGGTTTCCCGTGGATCTTCTCGCACAGTGCCTCCATGTATGGCGATAGCAGCAGATTCCGCACCTGCCGCACAACCTCTTTCACATCCGCATCCGTTTTTCGCATAAACAGCGTTTTGAGATTCGGCAGAAGGACGATGATCTCCGCCAGCGCAATCGAAACGCATGTTGTTTTATAGCTGCCACGGTGCGCCTGCAAGGTTTTGTCCTCACTCCCGCGCACCATATCCTGTATCCATGCGTTGTGCAGCGCACCCAGCTTATCAAACCCAACAGCATGACCGAACGCGATGGGGTTATGTATCAGCAGTTCCGCCGCTTGTATCCGCGTCATTCTGCATCACCATCTTCTCCAGCTCGTCCAATGCAATGCCCTTTGCGTCCGTCACTGCCACGTCCACGCTGTCACGCTGCCCCAAAAACTGTTTGCCGAGGAAGATCGCCATTGTAGCGTTCTTTTCAGCCAATCGCCACTGACTTCTCCGCAGCGAAATTTTCCCCGCTCCTCGCTTTTGCCTAAATACCTCGGAAAAACTGGCGTGATAGGTGCGTTTACACCAACTATCCAATGTTTTATCGGTCACATCAAACCAGCCGCAGATTTCCTCAAGCGTGCATTGCAGGCCGCAGAGGTTCTCGAACTGCTTCTGGTCTATTTCCTTTCTTGGCCTTGCCATACGCACCCTCCTTTCTCTGCTGGCGTTTAATAAACTTCTCCATGTCCCGCTTTAGGTGCGGGCTGCTTGTTTTTCCGATGATTGCCTGCGCCTCCTCAATCGTCATTCAGAAGCACCGCCTTTTCTCCGGTAAACTTTTCCCATCGATCAATAATGACGTCCGCATACTTCGGATCGTACTCCATGCAGAAAGCGTGTCTGCCATTCTGCTCCGCTGCCATGATCGTTGTGCCGGACCCAGCGAACAGGTCAAGCACATTCTCACCCGGCTTACTGGAGCACTGCATCTGGTAATCAAACAGCTTAATCGGCTTCATGGTCGGATGCTCCGCAGATTTTACAGGCTTATCAAAATTCAACACGGTTGTCTGTCTGCGGTTCTTGAAGAAGTAGTGCCTCTTGCCTTCCGTCCATCCGTACAGGCAAGGTTCGTGTGCTTCCTCTTCAATCTCGCTCTCACCATACAGGCAAGGCTCATGTTTCCACTGGAAATCCTGTCTCCCCATCACAAGGGAGTTCTTCACCCAGATCAGGCACTGCCGGACACGCAGCATCGCATCTCTGCACGCGCCTCGGAAGTTATACCCCTCGCTGTCTGCATGCCAGATGTAGAACGGAGCACCGGGCTTCATGACCATCGCCGCATTGGAGAAAGCATCCGTCAGGAAACGCCTGAAGGCCGTATCCTCCATATTGTCGTTCTTAATCTTCCCGGCGGTGCCCTGATAGTCCACATTGTACGGAGGGTCTGTGAGCAGCAAATCCATTTGTGCCCCCCCCCACGAGCTTCTGTACGTCTGTCAAAGATGTGCTGTCTCCGCACATAAGGCGATGGTCTCCAAGCTGGTACACATCGCCCAGTTTGCTCTTCGGCTCTGCCGGTAAAACAGGATCGTAGTTGTCCTCTACCACTGACGTGTCGAGTTCATCACGCAGACCCCAATCAAAGTCAAAAGCAGACAAGTCAAGCCCCGGCAGCTCATCAGCCAGCAGGTCAAAGTCCCAATCGCTCTCGTTGCTCTTGTTATCTACCAGCCGCAGGGCGTTCACTTGCTCCGGTGTCAGATCGTCCACGCAGACACAGGGCACTTCTTCCATGCCCAGCTTTTTTGCCGCCAGAGCGCGGCAGTGGCCGATTACAATCACGCCGTCGCAGTCAATCACAATCGGCTGCACAAAGCCGTACTGCTTGATGCTCTCCGCAACGTTGTTGATTTGCCGCTTATCATGTTTTTTTGCGTTGGCAGCATACGGCACAATATCCGCAAGCCGCCGTTTTGTGATTTCCATGCTTTCCTCCTGTTTTGCTACCAGCCCCCACCCCTTGGCTACAGTAACAGTCTTTCCCCGCCCATGCGGCCTTCTGGAAGCTCTCAAACATGGGTTACACAGTTATTTTGGCACCACACCGCGCCGCGCCTTTTCATCAGCCGCACACTGTTTTTGCGGATTAACTGTCCGCCGCTGTGGCCACAGCTTGTGTGTACTTAACTTCTCGCGCTTCCTCGCCCGCTTGTATGGTTGGTACGGCATTGCAGTCCTGCCCTGCTTTAGCGCTTCAGGGAAAGTCCCCGTCACTCGCTGTGGTCTCCCCTTACGGGGCACCTATGCCGCATATTGGCCGTCTTCCCGCTTAGATTGTCACACGCTACCGGCAACTACGCTCCGAAAAGTCGCAGCCCCTATTCCGTCTGGTCAAACCGGTCTTGACGCATCAAGACAAGCGCAGTTTTCAGCGAGCATTGTCATTTCCATGTGAGCCACGACGAACGGTCTCACATTGTCCTGGCGCTACCAGGCCTTTGGTGCAGACGGCGGGCTTCGAACCCGCATATTGCGACAACCACTCGGCTATCCTGCTCTACCGACTGAGCTACGCCTGCATATAACAACAGCCCATAGGTTTCCCTACAGGCTGTTTGTGCCGGTATGACCTTTCGGTGCCAGAAGGTGCGCCCAATACCGGCGGCGCATAGAAGGGAGGAAAGTGATGATTGGGAAAACGCGTGGATGACCATGTCCTATCATCCACTGTACCTATTGTAGCACATCATTAAGTGGAATTTGTGCCATCTTTTTCAGCAAATCCGCAATATATGGCAATGTCATGCAAAAACTGTTCTTTCCTCCGGCTGAATGTCCTTTCGCTGATCCCAGGAATCACGATCTTGTTGCGAGAGTATTTGTGCTTGCCCTGACAGTTGCGCATAATGCCATATATTAGCTGCCTCCGGATTGTATCGCTGCCGATATCTCTGCCGCAGCGGTCTATAGCGTATTCCACCGCCAGCATCTTCTTGGTTTCCGGCCAGTTCTCTATGGCGGCAAGTTGCTCCGCCTTGCTCTCGGCGGGTCTGCCGGTGCCTTGTCCTCTTGGCATACCCTCCGTGGCGCTATTCGTCCCGCCCAGTATCTCCGCCCGGGCCTCGCGATACGCCCGCACCCGGCGCGGATACCCACGCACATAAGCAATGCACTCCAACCGCACGTCATAAGGCAGCGTCGCCTTTTTGCTCATTTGCCCTCCTTTACTCCGCGCTGTTTACCATCTTATATTCGCCCCGCAGGGCCTTTTCGATGTCCGCCATCTTGATATATCCGTTGTTTTTTGCCTCCACCAGCTCCACAAGGCACTGCTGTAAGTATTCCAGGCTGCGGGTGTCGTGCTCGTCCGGCGTTTCCTCCCGCACATGGAATCCGAGCTTGTCCAGCAGGACGCTGGAAACATTGTCCATGCATTGTTTGGTGCCATCCAGGCGGCCCAGCTCGTATGCCTTAGCCGGATTATTTGGCACCGGCTTCCCATTAACTCTCTTGAGCATCGCCGTTACCTCCATCCATTTTCGCGCCGCAGTTTGGGCAATAGTTCCAATTTCCAATATCGAAAAATGTAAAATCCCACTTAACCATCACGCCGCACTCTGGGCATTTGAGATAATCGTGATCCTCAATCCACCGCCCATGCACCACCGGGGCCACATCAGCGGCGGGAGCGTCGCTTACTTCCCGCAACACTTTGGCGGCCTGCAAGTACGGGATTTCCTGTGGGCTCTCCGAGAACACATCTTTGGTGTAAACAGCACCGTGATAGCGCTTTGTGTTTTCGATTGCTCTCGCCCCGGCGTTCATGGCGAGTATGAGTTCTTCCGTGCGCTCGATGTATTCAGCCATTGTCGTCCTCCTGTTCTTCCTCCCCGTTGGATACAGCCGCGCCCTCGTTTTCTGCAACACAGCAATCTGTGCATACGCTCTCTCCGTTTGGCAAGCCGTAGCACTTTTCGCCCGTTTCGATGCGCTTTCCGCAAAATGCGCAGTAATCCCACAGCCGGCTCATTTCATCGCCTCCACATAGCACCAGCTTTGCGGTGCTTTAGTAATCGCCGCTGGAATCATGCAATTTTCATCATAGATACAGGCTGTGCTTTCGTACCCGCTTTTGCTGCATGATTTGCATTTTTTCCAAGTGTGAAATTCTATCAGTTCCTTCGGCTCATCGTAGATCACCAAATCGGAGATGTGCCAGCCGTATCCCTGGCAATGTCCAAGATAGCCGTGCAACTCATCGTCTGTCATAGCCACACGCAGGCCACACTTTTCTTCGGCAGCTTGCTTGTAAACGGATAGGCCCCCGGCCTTAAAAAGAAAATCCGTACTATCCTTGTCAATCTTGTAAATCCGGTCGCAGGTGAACTCGCCAATGACATTGCCGTTGCCATGCGGGCAATTCAGTGATTTCATCGAGCCAGTGTTCAAATAGTCCTGCATCAGGCGTTCCCGGGAAATAGGGATGTTCAGGTCAGGTCTTCCCGTGGTGCAGTAAATGTATGCCTTGAACGGTGTTTCCAGCTTCGGACGATTTTTACGCACCTCAATGGTTTTCTCACCGCTGATAATCTTTTCGCACCACTTCGGGCGGATGCTCAACATAACAGCCTTGCTCATTCGTTCCCATCCCCTTTCAGTTCGTCATACAGCTCACTGAACCGCTTGTCCCACGTCCTTATCCAGAAGAAATAGTACACGCCCAACACAATCCACAGTCCGCTGGCGATGTTTTGCAACAGATTTTCCATCACTCACCCTCCGCATCGCAATCGTCAAGCATCACTTTTATTGTTGCGATGTTCGCCCGGATAATGTCCATTGTCACATCACTTTGGATGTGGTGTGCAAAAACTGCCTTGTCTGTTGCATCAGCGTTATAGTATCCGGTAAATGTCTCACCATCCGGGGAAGTTGCTGCAATGCACAGGCACGCTGGCTTAAACTCGGAAATAACTTTCAGGGATTCTTCCAGCCACTTGGAATACGGTTGCTTTGTGATATCGTTCATTCACTCCACCTCCTGCATCCAAAACTCTTTACGACAGTCTCGGCACATTTTTTCTGGATTTTTACAAATTTCGCTACTATCTCTGTAATCGGCAGAAATGCCCTTTGGACAAAACGCAATTACGCCGAACGAATCAAGGACTGTCTCCGGGTACTGTTCCAGAAAAACATCCTGCCGTGTCTTACGAAGATGTGCGGCTGACCAGTCCTCGACGGCCTTTACTATTTGAGAATACCCTTCCGGGCGTTGTGTTGATGGCCAGTAAGAACATTTCGAGACACCCTCTGAGAGAGGGCAGTCTACACAATGGTCATAACTGACGCACATCCTCTCGTGCTCTTGTAAAAATTTAATAGCGTCCATTTTGAACCTCCTTCGTCCAATACTCTTGGCGGCATTGCCAACAGTTTACTCCAACTGGGCACGTGAGGTTTTTGTCCATGTGCTTTGGGCAAATCACTAATATGCCTTCTGGGTCTGTACCTGCGTTTGGATATGCCTTTTTGAACATGTCTGCCCTGGTTATGGCAGGATGTGCAGCAGACCATGCCTCAACAATAGCAACAATCCTGGTATCCTTAACCATATTTTCTAACGATTGACATTCGCAATCATGTGCAGGGCATGACACACAAACATCACAAACATCGCACATTCGGCGGAGTTCTTTAATAAACTTCATAGCATCCATATTGTCAACCTCCTATCTCATATGTCGTTTCCCGGCCTTTGCAAACCTCGCGCTCTGCCGCACATAGCGCTCCCGTGCGGCGGTGTTGGCTTGATCTACCCAGGGCTTTTCCTCCAGCCGCTGGGCCTCATATTCGCGGAACGCCTCGCAGCTCTTCCGGCAGGCCCCGCATGGGAGCCTGTCCGGGCAATCTTTTACGCAGGGGCTTTTCACTCCTACCACATCCTTTCTTGCGCCGTATGTTCCGCAAACCGCTGTTCTTGCAGTTGGAAATATGTCGGTTCGATCTCGCACCCCACAAACTCAAAGCCGAGGTTGTAAGCCGCTATCCTGCTGCTTCCACTGCCCAAGTGTGTATCCAGTATGCGCCAGCCTTCTTTGGCGTACTTCATCAGCAGCCACTCGTACAATGCCACGGGCTTTTGCGTTGGATGTATTCTTTGCCCCTTTTCTTGCAACGGCGAGTAATAAAAAGTTCTCGCAGATGTATCGAAAGAAGTCCATGCAAATTCGCAAGATGCAAAAGAAATATCTTCCGGCTGCTTTTTGTCCCAAATAACAAATCCCCTACAAGGCGGAAGATCGTAATAATTTTCCCCCCATATTATTTGGTTTTTGCTGCATCTTTTTAATTCGCTAAAATACACATCACCCGGAGTCGCATCGTCCCATCTTGTTTCAGTGGCATTGTATTTTTTCAATCGGCCACTATCATGAATGCTAATTCCATACGGTGGGTCAACAATGGCAAGATCAAATGCTTTATCCGGTAGCGCCTGCATATACTCCATGCAGTCTACGTTCAGCGCGATTTGATTCATTCGGCCCACCTCACGATCTTTTCCCGCACTCCCCATTGGAGTGCATCCTCGTGGCTGTCAAAATACAGATCCAGCCGATTCCCGGCAATGGCGCCGCCGGTGTCTTGCACGGTGTATGTATGGCCGTCCAGTTCAATTTCCGTACCCATCGGCAGCACATCCGGGTCTGCGGCGATTGTCACGCCCTGGGTGGCTTTTGCTCCGCTGGCTGTGTAGCCATTTGCGTACGCTCCACAGCATTTTTCACAGGGGCAGTACGCCGTGACGGTAAATACGCACGTCCGCGTCTCCTGGGTCTCCTGCGGCCCATCGCGGGGCAGAACCACCCCCGGCGGCACAACTACAGTCTCCGGCGTTTGCCCGCTGTCCTCTGTGGCAGATGCAATGCCCAAGGCCCCCAAGATTGCTACAAGCAGCGCCGCGATTAACACGCTTCTTTTCACCATTCCACCGTCACCAGCCCTTCATCCGGCAGCAGCACCCGCAGATTCGCCAGCAAGGCTTCCCGGTCTCCACTCATCTCCAACCGGGCATGCAGCAGCTTTGCGCCCATCTGCGACTTGTCTGCTTTCGGCAGTGCATCGTTGGCAGCGTGCTCATCGCTATGCGCATCCGCCGTATGTATGTCCACCGCATCCGCGTTAGCCCACTCCATGATTTTACGCTGCCACATCCCCGCGTTTCTTCCGCCGCGCCGGAAAGGTGCGCCTACCCTTTCGGCGTAGGCTATAATGGTGTGAGCGGATGCGCCCATTTCCTCCGCAAGCCATTTAGCCGTTCCACCGAAAGATTGCATGTTGCGGAAAAACTCGCGTTTCAGATCCTCCGGCATAGCCTTAAATTCAGACCACGGCATAGGCCGCGTGATATTATAGCTTTTCACTTCTCCGTTTTTCTCCTTCCTCTGCTTTTCGGTGAGGGTGTCGCTGGGGAGCGAACACCCACCGCGTTTTCTGTTGATGTGTGCAAATGCGCCCATCGCTATGCGTTTTTTCTGCATGCAGTCGTAATCAAAATCATTCATAGTCGGCTATGTACACCTCCGTCCGGGGGTTATCCTTGTCGTACAGCACCCGACTCCCGTCGTGGCTAACGATAATGCCGCTGTGGTCGTCCTTGAGTACACCGGACTTCACCAGCACATCGTCGATGGATTCCAGCAGATTGGTTAAATCCACTCGCCGCCGGGTAGGCATATAAAACAGGCATTTGACCTCCACAGGATCCTCGATGGGGCGTTGCACTCTGGCCCTTTTGCAGTGCCATACAGCTTCCGCCTCGTAGTCCATATACTTCTGGGACGGCATAATAAACGGCCTCCCCGTTTTGCTGCTATGCATGATCCGCATAGAATTTTTCTTTGTGATTGGTGGCAGCGGCACCGTGATCTCAATCATCGTCTCCCTCCTCGATGGACACCGCCACATAGCCGGGCCGCCCTTTGTACCGTCTACCGCTGTTGTATACTGCCTTGTAGATAGAGCGCCAGTTAATATGGCACATATTGGCAAGCTCAATGACGGAATCGGACACCGCCTCCGGCAGCTCGTACTTGTCCCGGCTTACTCGCATGTATACCGTCATACGCCCCTCGCTCTCTCCAGCAGCTCCTCCACGGTCATCTGTCCGGGCACCTGCATGGCCTTTGCAAGCATGCTGTATGTGGCCAGCTCGTCCAGTGCCCGCTTGCGGTACATGGCAAGGAGCATCTTCTTCTCCTCGTCCGTCTCCGCCAGTTTGTAGCCGCCATCCGGCAGAGCCACAATGGGCACCCCCTGCCGCCGCTGGGCTCGGATCATGTGCCTGTTTGCTCTGTCCGGCATACCGGTCAATGCTTCAAGGTTTTTCCGGGTGTATGTAATGCCGGGAATCATGCGTAATGTGGTCATGTCAATCCTCCCCAAATCTCAATTTTGTTACGGCAATGGGGAACTCTTCAATCTCGCTTGCCCAGCGGGCCGTGCCCTTGCCGTTGTGCCGCTCAAACACCAGCGGAAAGCCGCCGATACCGTCATACAGGCTACCCAACGTAACAGGGCGAAGATATTGCGCACTGATACGCTTTGCCAGGAAATCCCAGAAGGGCAGGGCGATGGAGTTGCCCAGCGCCTTATAACGAGGACTGTCGCTCGGCTTTCGCAGCTTTCCCTTGCTGTCGCGCCACTCGCCAATGTCGGTCCAACCGTCCGGGAAACCTTGCAGCCGTTCGCACTCCATCGGGGTAAGGCGTCGCACAATCATGCCCGTTCTCACGGTGTTCTGCAAATTGTAGCTGATTCCGCCGTTTGATTTTGCCTGCAAAGTCCCGTTTGTTTCGCCGCCCTCTCGGAAGTTCCGGCAGTCAACAGCACAAACAAGGTCTGTGCTGTCCTTAAAGTCCCGCTGCTTGCAACTGCTTGCAACCTCTCCGGCGCGGTAATCTCCGAACCCTTGCATTTGATATGTCAGCGGCACTTGGTTTCCGCCTGTTCCCATACGGGCTTGCAAACTCGGAACGATCTCGCCGCAGTCTCGGATGATGTCGCAAGCATGGCTCATATCCAGACAAGATATCGCAAGCCTTCCTCTAATATCCGCATCATGCTTTGGAGCACCAGCGCCAGCTCGCAGTGTGCTTGCAACCTCTGTCAGTGCCTGCGAAGGCATTACGCAGTCTCGCTGAGTTCCCATGCAGAATATCGTCTGGTCGTTGCCGGTGCCGAGCGTCCCGCTCTTGTCCTCCTGCACTAAAGCGCCTTTTCCTCCTCCGTCACAGCCCCCCCTGATTCGGACTGCATAAGAAGCACCGTCTTGAGCAGCTCCGGCAAGTCTTTCCCGCGCCGTTCCGCTCTCCGCAGGATGCCTTGACACGCTTTTGCGCTCAAAGAGTATTTCTCCTGCGGTGTCGCCTCCAAAATCTGCGACAACCGAGATACGACGGCGGCGCTGGGGGACTCCCCAGTATTGCGCGTCATGCACTCGCCAAGCCACGCTCCATCGTCCTCCCACTTCATCGTGGTAGCCCCCCCAAGTTGGCCAGCCTTTTTCAGGCACTTCAATATCGGGGGCTTCCGGCTCTGCGATGCGGATGATCTCTTCGAGGACTGCCGCGAAGTCTTGCCTTTTGTTGCTGCTGAAAGCTCCGGGCACATTTTCCCAGACCATAAACCGAGGTCTGACCATGTCACCTGTCCTTCCGTTTGCTCTGTCATGCTCTCTCATCTCCTTTACGATGCGGATTTGCGCCATGAACAATCCGCTCCTTGCTCCCGCCAATCCTGCGCGTTTTCCCGCAATGCTCAAATCCTAGCACGGCGAGCCGCCCGTTATAACATCCACGATTTCAATTTCTGCGCCGTTGATTTTCGTAATATCGCCGAGGTGCTTCATCTCCGTTCCCCCCTCCTACCAGTCCATGTATTCTTCCACGCTGCGCTTCATCTGCTCGGAATTCGTGGCGGTCGGCATTGATTTTGTCGATTTCTGCGCAGAGTATTCCCACTCGTCCCACTTTTCGGCATTCCGACAGGCTGCTTTCCAGTCCTTCATTTTGTTTTTCCCGACCATCCAGCCCTTTGAAGCATAGAAATCGATAAATCTCTGCGGGTCTACCGGAGAATGGCGCTCAGCCACATAGGCACGAACTTCCTCCAGCGTTGGGGGAACGAAGCGCTTCGCGCGTTTATCCCCCTTGCTATCGTCAGATAGCGGGGTATTGGTTTCGGTATCGGTTTTGGTTTCGGTATTGCCATTTTTGTCATTAGCAAATGTGGCTTTGCTATTTTTGCCATTAGCAAAAATGCGTTTGCTATTTTGCCATCTCGCAACGGCCCCGGCCTTGCCCGCTTCACTCCGGGTGGCAGAGATACCATCATAGCTTGCCTTAAAGCGATCTTCCTGTGCCATCACGCGCTTGGCATAAAATCTCTCATTGCCACAGAGCGCTATCTGCTCTCCCGTCATGCTGTATGCCAGCAATGCCCGCGTTAGCCGACCGAACTCTGCATCGTTGAGCGCTTCCATCTCCTCTAAATAATCATAGGGGAGTGCAGCATAGTTTCTTGCCATTGTGACACCGCCTTAAAACGGAAGGTCTCCGCCGTCGTCCTCGATTTCCTCAAATGTGGGAGCGGAATTCCCGGCCGGCGCGTCCTCGCGCTTACTGTCGCCGAAGTAGATATTGTTGGCCACCACCTCCGCGATGCGGCGCTTGTTACCCTCCTTATCCGTCCAGTCCCGCATCTGCAAGCGGCCCTCCACCACAGCCATGCGGCCCTTGGTGAAATACTTAGCGGCGAACTCCGCTGTATTGCGCCAGGCAACCACATCGATGAAGTCCGTTTCCTTGGTGCCGTCCGCGCTCTTGAAGTCGCGGTCCACAGCCAGCGCAAAGCTGGTAACGGCGTTCCCGCCCTGTGTCCTCCGCAGCTCTGGGTCCCGGGTCAAGCGGCCCATAATAAAAATTTTATTCAGCATTCTTTTCCTCCTGTTCCAGGTAGTTTTTCCCAAACTCCCTTATGAAATCTTCTTCTGTCCAGCCCTGCTCCCGCATGGCCTTTAATTGGCCGTATCTTTGCAGCTGCCGCATTTTTAAGGCGTTGTTGTGTACGGCGGTTTTCGCGAAGATATGGCATCTGCTGTGGCACAGATACACCACAAGGCCGTATCTCTCACTTTTCTTGCGGTAAGGGCCCGGGAATATGTGGTGCCGGTCCAGTGGGTCCTGTGCGCCGTTTCTGCCGCAAAGGAAGCACCGTTTCTCATCCAATGCCCTGCGCCTCCTCCCATCGAGATTTCAGCGCATCCAGCTGCTGGGGTGTCATGGTCTCGATCCCGGCCTCCCGGCAGTCCTCGGCGATCGCGTCTATCAGTCGTGACATCTGCAAGGTGTCATAGGTGCTGGATCCGTACCACACCGTAACGCATACGCATCCGTCGAGCTTTGAGGGAAACCGCTCTGCCATCCAGCCTATGCCCTTTGCCGACCAGCTCTTACAGAAGAAATCGGCTGACTTTTCGGGGATGCACACCACATCGCTGACCCCGGGAATTTGTTTTATCTTCTCCCGATAAATATCCTCCGGGCTTAACCCGTAGTGCGCCGCCAGCTTATCCATCAGAACCCACGCATAAGCATTTGCGTCAAGGCTCCTGCCCTTGCGCTTTATCTGCGCCACATACTGCTTGTCCGGCTGCAGCTCGTCGCACACGGCCATTGCCGCCCGGGGGGACTGCACCCGAAGGCACAGCCACGCCCCATCGCTGTCCTGCTGCCACCGGGCGGCGGTCACATCAGCCTGCAGCATTGTCCTGCTCCTTCTTTGCTGCCTTCATGCAGTCAGCGCACATCTGCGCTCCGTAGCGGCCCTTGGAATACTTAACCATATCCTTTACCGTCCACATTTCGCCGTTGCGCTTCCTTACAGACACGATGTCCGATCCGCACCGCTCACACACAGGTGCGGCGTTCCGCTCTTTCTCGTCCAGTTCGGCGGAGGAAATCTTGTCCGGGTCCTCACCGGTGGGCAGTGCAAAGGTCCGCAACCACATATACTTGAACGCGTATGTCATGGCCTTGCCGCTGCCCTTGTCCTGCGTGTCCGCGCCATCGCCGCAGGACGCAATTTCAATGTATTCTTCCGGGTTCTCCACATTCACCATGCGGTACAAAACATCCACATGGGTGATGTTTCCGGTTCTCGTTGCCGTCTGTGCGATGGGATATACAACCAGTTTGTGTTTCAGCAGCTCCGCCCGCATGATGGATGTGACTTTCTCCTCGCTCAATGCCTTGTATTTGGCGCTGCCGAACTCCACATGATCGTCCTTTGCAAGATACTGGACATCCTGCATAATCGCAGCGATCTTCTCGTAGATATTCAAAATTCTTCCGCCTCGTCAATGATTTCCAGCGGGCAGTGCGCACCAATGATTCTTGTGTCCATCAGATACTCGCCCGTTCTCCTGCACTGGTTGCGGGAATATGTTTCCAGCATAGGGCAGAGGTTACACGCCATATGCCCCTCCGGAAAGTAAATCTCCACGGATGTCTTAATGTACCGAGATACGCCGTCGCTCATTCCCGCGCCTCCTCGATATACTCCTCATTGTTGCTGACGCACTCACCACAGAGCCAAAGGCCCTTGTAATGCAATGCACAATCCTCCTGAATCGGCTCCCCGCAGCAGTCGCACACGGGGCGCCGGTCGGTCTGCCTGTCCTGCTCTGCGGCGTAGCACTCTGCGTCCCATACCGGGCCAGATGTCCACATCGGATGCATCCTCCTTTTCCGGCTCCAGCTTCCAAATATCCCGGGTGACCTTGGAAACCTGGGGAATATCCCCCCAATACAGGGCGTTCAAGAAATCGTCCTCGCCGGTTCCGCACAAAACAAAGCGTGGCTCTGTGATGACCTTGTACCCGGAATATACGGTTGCCTTGTTGCTGCCGCTAACCAGGTCGCCCACCTCGGCCACATCGCACTCCGACCGCATAATTACCCGGACGCCGCACCTTGCAGCCACGATGGCGTAGTAATGTCTTTGCATCTTCATTCCTCCCTCCTAAATTCTCACTTACCGGGTCTGTCTAGCTTGTCCACCAGCCGCACAAACCAATAGCTGACCGTTGCGACCCCGATGATGACCAGCGTCAATGTGTAACCGTCCATCAATTCACCTCCGCAGCGCAAAGCGCATCGCACATACCCTTGCAGGGGCAGGCCGGACAATCGCACTCCAGCGGGTTCTTATCTTCGCACAGCGCATCGTGCCGTGCCAGAAAAGCATCCTCCAGCGCCCTATATTCTTGGTTGGTCATGTTTACTCCTCCCGCTCCGCAATCCACGCATCCAGTTTCTTTTTAAAAATCTGAAATACCCGGCTGCGGTCGGTGCGGATGCACACGCCGAAAGGATACACGCCCTGCTCCAGGCCGTCGGCCAGAGTGTCAGAACAAAGGCTCAAGCCTTTATCTCTAAGATACTTCGATGCCTGGTGCAGCGTCATGGTTTCGATCATTTGTCAGCCTCCTTCTTCAACAGCTCGTCCACCGTGCAGCCGTACAGCTCGGCGATCTCCGGCAAGCGGCTGGCCCTCGGTGCCTGCGTGCCGGTCTCCCACATGTAAACCGCCGCATCCGTCACCTTTAGTTTCTCGATTACCTGCTTGACACTCAGACCAGCGGCCAATCGAGCGCTGCGAAAACTCATTCTTTCACCTCCAGTTTGCATTTACTTAGTTTTCGTTGACTGTGGCGGGGGAATTTGTTATACTGCCTTTAGCCCTTGCGGCAAATTTAAGGAGGTGGACTTTTTGACCAACCTTTTGACTTTGCCCGTTCCAGACCGAAGTACCGGCGCAATGCGATAGGGTCAGGCTGCCCCAGAACTGCCAAAGTGAGCGGTGCGTCACAGAAACGGAAGTCCGTTTTTCGTCAGACTGGCATTTCCGAGCCGCAAGAATGACGGCTTGGCCATCGGCTAAGGATTGCCGGTGAACAGTCTGTGCAGCGCACTCTGGTAACAAATCTGGGAGGAAAACGCCCGCAAACGGACTGCGGGTGTTTTTCTTTTCGCCTTTTCCTCCTCTCCGCAATCAACAAAAACTAAGTTTTTCTTGACAACTTAGCAAACTGTGGTATTATGGAAGTGCCAACAACCCTTAATATTTTCCGCAGTCCGCTAAGTGCAGGGGGCTTGGTTTTGTATTGCCCTCTGCAAGTTTAAGTATACCTAAGTATTTCCTAAATGTCAATAAAAACTTAGAGTTGTTAAGGGTTAAATATTGCTAAATTTTAATGGTACTTTTTATGCAAATTGACACTTCATCCGTTTTGCGGCGAATTGAAATTCGTCTGGCAGAAATAGAGATGCCGAAACAAGTCTTTTATGAAAAAAGCGGGATTTCTTCCGGTTCTTATTCACAATGGAACACGGGAATGCATAGTCCCAGCCTTAAAAAGCTGCAAAAAGCGGCTTTAGTGCTTGGCGTTCCCGTGGAATACCTCCTTTACGGAGATGCCCCCGCAGCTTCGCAGGGCGCAAAAAAAGCCCCCGATCCGGAGATCGAGGGCGGGAGGGAAGCTGTATCAAATTTTATCAGCGCCACTAATGATCGCGCCGCATTGCTTGCAATTATAAACGAAGCCACAAAAAAACTACAAGAAATGGAATAATTACAGGAGGCAACCTATGAAACTAAATCCCGATTGTATTCGAGATATTATGTTATTTTGCGAAAAATACACATATATCAAAACCGATGAGGTCGGGAATTTATTAGTGGCATCTTACCATGTCCTGTACGCAAGCGAAATGCGTAAACTCCCACCGCTAAATTCATACGATGCAGGAGAGCTAATTTATCATATTATCCAGCTTGTCGAAAGCGGTTATTTGGCATCTGATTTCCGCTTTGACCCGCTTGAAAATTTTAGGCATGGTGACACGCCGAAAATATACTATGTAACTCCCAAAGGACACGAGTTTATCGCATCGATCGAAGAAAAAAAGAACTGGGCAAAGACGAAAAAAGTATTAGGCGCCATTGGATCGGTATCCCTGTCCGTAATTGAAACCATTTCAAAAGGTGTGGCCACAGCTGTTATTGAAAAAGCAATGGCCCAAGTTCCGGAGGGGTAATTTTGTAGCCCCCGTCTTCTTCTTCGACTTCAAATTTTTGTGGGGAAAAAGCAGCTCTACCCATGCTGATTTGGTTGCTTGCCTTAATTGCCTGGTACAAGCAAGCCGGAACATATTCCGCGTCGCTTTCGGTAAGGCCAGCTTTTGCAATCATCTCCATACAAAGATTTATTGCATTTACAATTTTAGCGTTTGAAAACCACATATTCGGTGCCTGTTTCATGTCAAATTTTCGCCTCCTCATTTCTGTTGTAGAATCCGTTTTCTTTTAACATAAGAAGAATTTCGGCACAAGCGTCATCCGGAAGTAAGCTAATTTTCTCAAGAGCTATATCCCTCAAATTTTCGATGTCGCATTGCGTATGCCGGCTGGCTCCATTAATTATACAATAAATCGGAGCATTTGCCAAGTCTCCCATTTTCTTTCCCCTTCTTAATTTGATTCTTTGAAGATTAAGAGTATAATACTATTTATACATCTCTACCTATTGCGAAAAAGTCCCGATTGTTGCATAGATGTGTGCAACAAATTGAAAAAATATTTTTTTGGGAGTGTTTGCCTATGGGGATGCTGTATATTCTATCCCCACCGCCCCCGCACCGGACGGTGGGGATTTTTTTCCGCCTATCGCCGTCACCGGCTCTTGGCCGCATAACCACGGTATCAGTTTGCTGTTTGGCAAGTCAATACAAAAACCGGATAATATCCGATTAGCCGATAAAAACAAGCGGAGATGTTTGCCCGAAATAGGGCAGGAGGGGAAGAAATGGAAAAAACTTTGCAGGATATTTGCAGAGAGGCAAAAGAGGACCAGCATCTTACCACGCAAGACTTAGCCGATTTAACAGATCTGTCATCGTCCACGATCAGCAATTACTTTTCTGCTTCGTCAAAGGATCCAAGCCTATACAAAATGGGGCTTATATGCGCCGCCCTCGGTGTGTCTATAGATGAGTATTTTGGTATCGTAAAGAGACCAACCACGGAGGAGCAGCTGGCAGAGGCACACAGAGCAATGGCCGATGCAGATGCAAAGCATAGCGCAGCCTTACGCATTGCGCACTTGGAGGGCGGCATGGAGCAACTGACCGGATCAGTGGCAAAGCACGAAAAAAAGGAGCGCGTATTGCAAATTTGGGTGTATATCCTGGCGTTTTCGCTGTCGATTTCCGTATCCATAATATTTGGATATTTGGCGTTTGACTCAAGCGTCCCGCAAACAGGGCTTATCCGCAACGGGAAGATTACATCACTCGGCTGGATGCTATTTGCGCTGCTTGCGGTAGGCGTCGGGGTAATCATTGCTGCGCTGATAAATGCACTGCGATATTACAGGCGCCATCAAACCGATAAAAATATAGGGCAGGAGGATAAAAATGGGAAAAGCAATGAGGAGGGCCAACGGAACCGGGACGGTGTATAAGCTCGCCGGCCGCCGCCGCAGGCCCTGGGTGGCCGCAAAGCAAAAAATCATTATAGGATATTACCCTACCAAAAAAGATGCTATAGCGGCGCTGGAACGCCTTGCAGGCAAGGATTTAACGGAGCGGTACAACATGACCTTTGCCCAAGTGTTCGACGCTTGGAAAGTGGAGCATTACAAAAAAATAGGGCCAATCGGTATAGAGGGCTATGACGGCGCATTTAAAATTTTTGCGCCTCTGCATGAGCGGAAGTTCCGGGAATTAAAAACCGCAGATTTCCAAGGCGTGCTGGATGCCCATATGCATAAATCCCATAGCACTGTGTCCAAGTATAAGCAGCTCATAACGCAGATGTCCACATGGGCCATGCGCGAGGAGATCATCACAACAAATTTTGCAAAATTCGTCCAGCTCCCCGAAAACACAAAAAAAGAAAAAGAAACATTTACCGATGCTGAAATAAGCAAGCTGGAGGCGGACGGCAGCGACACCGCAAAAATTATCCTTATGCTGATTTACACAGGCATGCGCATAGGGGAGTTGTTTTCCCTACCGATTAAAGACTATCACAAAGATTATGTGATTGGCGGCGAAAAAACGGAGGCCGGGCGGAACAGGATCATACCAATCCGCCCAGAAGGGCTCCCATACTTTGCCTATTTTGCAAATAAGGCCACCGGCCCGCTGCTCATATCCGGCTATGCTGGTGAAAAAATCCCAGCAAACTTCCGCCGTCGGGATTATTACCCACTTTTGGAAAAATTAAAAATCCAGCGCAAAACGCCGCACTCCACCCGGCACACCTATGCGAGCTGGGCGAGAAAAGCGGGGATTGCTCCGGAGACGCTACAGAGGATCCTTGGCCACGCCAACTACTCCACTACCGCAAATATATATGTCCATACGTCAGCGGAGGAATTGGTGCAGGCCGTTAAAAAGGCGAAAATTTGTTAGTAGTTTGTTAGTTACCGACGAGAGCCAAGGCAGGACTGTGCAAAATTACTCGGCGAAAAGTTGCAAAATCGCAACAAATGCTGTTGTTTTTATTAACTTTTGTGCTTATATATTCAGAATGGGTATATTTGACGTGCATGGGGTCACAGGTTCAAGTCCTGTACCGCGCACCAAAAAGTCCAG